>VFSW01000505.1_pt1 | contig 57681 bp, 51 predicted proteins | sample 5358111 | NCBI WGS metagenome assembly VFSW01 (sample SAMN11554181, study PRJNA540505) | mine drainage metagenome | isolation source: sediment from site ElyBrook_90M | place: USA: Ely Copper Mine, Vershire, VT | collected 2017
TAGGGGCTTCTTTTTTAGCGCCAAATACGCTACATGATTTATGGAAGTGCTCTAAATCCAGAGTTTGCCGCCAATCCTGATCCTCGCTGTGCATGCGTACTTCTCCTAGATACGTCGGGCTCAATGAGCGGCAGCCCGATTGACGCCCTGAATGATGGACTTCGTGCGTTCCAGGAGGATATTCAGGAGGATGCACTAGCGAGGCGGCGAGTAGAAATTGCCATTGTTACGTTTGGGGGAACAGTTCAAAAGATTCAAGATTTTGTGACAGCCGGCCAGTTCGTTGCGTCGACATTGGCTGCGAGCGGAGGCACGCCAATGGGCGAAGCCATTGCGTTAGGTCTCCAACTTGTTAAAAGCCGTAAGGCTGATTACAAGTCTAATGGTGTCCTATATTATCAACCATGGGTCTTTCTAATCACCGATGGAGAACCTACTGACGAATGGCAGAGTGCAGCTCAGGCGGTAAAGGCTGAAATTTCCGCGAAGACCCTCGCGTTCTTTGCAGTGGGAGTCGAGGGTGCCAATATGCAGACATTGTCCACTATCACGGACCGGGCGCTGAAGTTGGATGGCTTGAAATTCAAGGAACTATTCATCTGGCTTTCTCAGAGCCAGAAGCGGGTCTCTGGGAATAAACCGGGCCAGCAAACTGCACTTCCGCAAATCGACTTTGGATCTCCAATCTGATTCTCTATGGTGGACAAAACTCTCGGAAAATGGCGTTGCCTAGCTGCGTCAGTCATGGGGACCAGCCATATTTCTCAAGGCCGCCCCTGTCAAGACGCTCACGCAACCGTTGTCACTGATGATGGCCACCTCATCGTGGCCGTTGCCGACGGTGCGGGATCCGCAAAGAGGGCCGAGGAAGGTTCTCAATTTGTCGTTCAATGCGCCACGAAATACCTCATAGAAAGGCTCGCGGATCGTAAACCTCAGAACATTGAACAGTGCGAAGAACTCATTCGCGAAGCTTTTGTTAGGGCTCGATCTGGTTTGGAAGAAATCGCTCCTGGAGAAAGCCTTGGCGATGTCGCAACGACATTGCTGTTGACTGTGGTTACCGATAGATGGCTTTCAACGATACAAATAGGTGATGGAGCCGTCGTTTGTCGCAATCCTTCTGGCGCACTTCGAGTCCTCTCGACACTTGGGGACAACGAGTATCTGAATGAGACCACCTTTCTTACGTCGTCGGACTATCAACGCCACCTTCATATCGTGACGGTACCTAGTGAAGAGGTCAGCGGCTTGGCGATGTTGACCGATGGTATTGAGCTTTTGGCAATGTGCTATGCCGACAACTCTGCGCATGAACCATTCTTCCGAACCCTTTTCGAATTTACTGAAAATATAGTCTCCACCAATAGTGAATTGGCGGATTTCCTCGCTTCTGAACGTGTCTGCGAGCGCACGGATGATGACAAGACATTAGTTCTCGCTGTCCGCCATGCATCTAACTGACCAAAACGGCAAAACGGTGAGGCTCGACCGGAAGCTTGGCCACGGTGGTGAGGGCGAGATCTATTCGGTAAACGGCCACGCAGATGCAGTGGCCAAGATCTATTACGCCCATTCACCTGAGCGCACAGAAAAGCTGCGGGTAATGGTGAGTACTCCACCAGTCGATCCGACTGTTAATCAAGGTCATGTGTCCATTTGTTGGCCAAAGGCACTTCTTTTTAGTCAATCCCACCTATGCGCTGGCTTCCTCATGCATCGGCTCGACTATTCGAGAAATGTGCCGGTCCACCAACTCTACAATCCCATCGACCGGCAACAAGTGGCACCCGGGTTCAGTTGGGGTTACCTGCTGCGGACGGCCGCAAATATCGCCAGCGTGGTTGAAGCAATTCATGCCTGCCGGTATGTTGTGGGTGACTTAAATGAAAGCAATTTCCTCGTGTCTGATCGGGCGCTGGTCACACTAGTAGATTGCGACTCAATGCAAGTTCCGCGTGCTGACAGTGGCGGGTTTTTTCACTGTCCAGTGGGAAAGCCCGATTTTACCCCTCCAGAGCTACAGGGTAGCGATTTCCGACAGTCAGCGCGTACTTCTGGTAGCGACAATTTCGCGCTCGGCGTACTGATCTTCTTGTTGCTGATGGAAGGAATTCACCCGTTCTCCGGCCTGTGGATTGGCCCAGGAGATCCGCCTGACTTGGAGACTCGAATACGAACAGGCGACTCGCCGTACGGAAGTTCTCCACGATGCGCACCGATGCCGGTCGCGTTGCCCTTGGATTTTCTCCCTGCTACGGTGAAATCATTGGTGACGCGATGTTTTGCGTACGGTCATCAAAACCCATCTTCGAGACCATCTCCACGCGAGTGGAAGGAATCCCTGTGTGCGATCGAAGGTAATCTGCGTACTTGCAAGCACAACCTGCGACATGTTTATCCGAGCCATCTATCCACTTGTCCATGGTGTGAGCGGACGACAGTCTTGCACGGCTTTGATCCTTTCCCTCTGGTTTCTCCACAGCAACCTCTACAAGCGAAATCATTCGTTCAAAAGACCTTTCGACCGGGAGTTCCAGTCCAAATACCGCCTCCCATCCTGCATGTGGTTCCGCAACCACAGCCAACAGCTATCCCGCCCGTCGCAAAACCGTCAGGCCGGGGAAAGAAACTGGCAGTGGTGATGGGACTGGCAATACTTGGTCTGATCGGATGGAACGTTGTGAACCAAATAATCCAAAGCGTCGGGCCATCCGTGGCCGCCGTGCAGCCGACAATTCTCGAAGGTAAGATACTTGGAGCTGTTCAACCTCTCGCAGCCGTGCCCGTCTGGTTGCAACAAGCAGTCGGCGGGCGTCCTGTCTCCAGTCAGAACTACCCTCCGCCATCGGATTTCCAAATCACTGATCGGTGTGCGGGCGAGGCTTGCGGCTATCAACGGCGATGGCGCGCGTTGAAGGAAGTGCCGCTGTTTTCCAACTGGAATGATCCTCAGCGCGAGCGCGTGTACACTTTGGCCAACCGAGAAACTGTAACAGCGCTGACCGGTGTCTGGATTACAAAGAAACCGGCTGTCTTCGAAGTTCAGGAACCCATAAGCATCTCAGGTGAAGCCTTACAGCCAGGAGACCTTATCTACGGATTTATGTATCTCGGCGAAGATTTCATGCGAGGTTTCTTTCATGGCAAGGTGGCCGAGTTCATGCTTGACGGACCAAACAATCGCCACGTGATGCGCAAGCTGCGCGACTATGAAGCGGTGTTGTGGGTCGAAATGAAAACTGGCACTGGGGCAGTTGGTTGGACAAACGATGCCGCATACCCTTCATTTGATGGTCAGAGTCCTTCTGCGGGGACATCTCCGTTTATTGCCATAGGAGCCGGTCAGGAAAAGGACGGCCTGTGGGATTACGAACTGCAACTCTATTCCGATGACAAGGGTGCCTCGGTAAAGATCGGCGACTCTGTGATTCCGTGTCCATCCCAGAACGGCGTGCAAACCGTCCATACAGGTTTCATTCTCCGTACCGGAGAGAACAATGCGGTTGATTTGGTGGCGGATCAAGGAGGTGAATTGCTAGCGAAAACCTTCATTTTGCCGGGGGTTACAGAACCAGAGCGGCAAGTAGACTTGCAATCCAATCCCGTGAACTCGTTGCCAGCAATCTCACAGCCAGCAAGCGCGCCTTCGGCTGCTACGCCCACAGTTGGCACCGTGGAAATAAGAACGCAGCCGCAGGGAGAGATCGTCCTCGATGGAAAGACTTACGGCCAGAGTGACAATTCTGGACAATTTGTGCTTCGTGACTTGCCCGAAGGATCTCATGCACTATTGGTTCGAAGAGATGGTTTCAAGGATGGGCAATTTACGGTCACTGTCACGCCGGGCGAATACAAGCACTTCTTTGCAACGCTTGAGCCAGCGTTGGGCTATCTCAGCATAGGCGTGAGTCCCCCAGGGAGCACCGTAACGGTTGAGGGGCAAGGTGGATTCGTAGGCGGCATGACGGATCGCCAGTGGCCGGTTGGGAGCTATAGTGTTACGGCGTCGAGAAAAGGAATGAAAACTGAGACCCGAACCGCAACCGTTCAGGCCGGTCAGCACGCAGAATTGAACTTCGCGCTTTCGCCGGATCCTGAATATTCTCGCTCCAAGATTGCTGAAGCGAATGCGCAACTGGCGCGCGGAGACGCACAAGCGGCCATTCAAAGTGCTAACGATCTGCTTTCCGTCGCCCCAGATAATCTCGACGCACTTTCACTCCTTACGGTCGCCTATTTCCGCGCCGACGATACGACGCATTTTCAGTCTGCCGCTGTTGACGCGCTCAGGCGCGGGGGAATCTTGTCTCTGCAATTGATGCACGAACACGAGGGCCTCTCAGGTGAGTCTATGCATCCTGTAACGCTTGATTTGACGAGTAAGACAATCACCTACGATCCAGGCAATGCGCCATGTAAATACGGACGTTTCACTGCACCCCTCACGAATATCGAAATCGTTGAGGTCTCTGACAAAGCGGTAGAAGGCAAGATAATCGGCGTTGTTGTGCGTCACCTGACCCCAGGAACCTATCTCCTGCATCTAGACGTCCGAGATCCGGCAAAATCAAACAGCAAGGTCAGCCTCTATTTTGCGCTACCTGAGTCCCGGATTGTGAAGGAAGGGAACGGCGTGAACTACTTGGCATCAAAAGCTGGTTCCGCGCAACTTCTGGGACCGGTCGTCAACGTCATTCGTCAGGCGACGGGATCAAGCCGTTGACTCGTGTACTGAAGCGGCTCTAGAAACAAATTCAAGGAGCACAGGAGATGGCAAGGAGAAACTGCGATGCATGTGGGAAAGAGCGGGACGTGAGCGGTGGCAAGACTTGTGAGAAGGGCCACTTCATTTGTAAGGACTGCGTGTTCAGTGGGGTTATCTTCATATCTGAAAAAGCTCACTGTCCGATTGACAAGAAGCCGCTGCGTTGAATCGGTCGGAGGTAGAGTTGCCGCCTCCAGACGGTGCGGAGGAAACCTCCGCGCCAATAGCCTTGAGAATATGGGTAGCAGTTTGCTGGATGTACTCCAAGCTTTCCGACAACAGCTTGGCGTCACCCTCGTAAAGGTGGATGTAGTCTTGCGCTGCCGAGCCAGTCTCAAGTCCGATTGCTTGGCAGACGACGAATGCTACGGCTTCGGCCTCAGTCTCGCGGCTGCGCTTTGAAGTGCTCGCGCGGCGTTCGTCACGGTGCATCAATTCGTGTGCGACTTCATGCGCTAGCGTTGCGAATTCTTCAGCAGGAGTCTGGTCCGGCAACAACATGATCTTGCCGCCTGCGGAAGTGCCGCGAGCAGGGGCGATGTCCTGCGAATATTCGAGAAGAATGCCTTGGTCAGTGACGAATTTGCCGAGGCGGTCGCGGTATTCGCGAGGATCGCCGTTGACGTTGCCGATTTCAGGAAGTTCTTGACCGTCCGTCTGGCTGATGTCGAACACGTATGCGGCGCGGAACCCGACAGCGGTTGATGATTCATCAGTTTCGGTTTGTTCGACGCTTTGATTCTTCGCTCGAACGATTGGAGCGAGAATCAAAATGCCTTTCTCGCCCTTCTTCACGAAGCGCCCGAGTTTGTGCCACGTGTGAAAGCCCGCGACGTGCGTAGCCGTTGGATTCTGTGATGCGATAAGCATTACGTTCCGCAGACTGTACCGATGGAATCGCCCCATGGCAGCGAGATATTCCCTTAGCGTCTCACTGTGGCCCCTTTCCAGGGCCTGGCTGAGTTGCTCAATGGCCTTACTTGCGATCTGTTTTGCTTGTTCGATTTTCATGTTTTCTGTTCTCCTGTTTCGAGGGCTTCTTGCCCCCTTCACCGCGAGCAGAGGGGGCAAGCGCTCGAAACAGAGGACGGAAGCGGAGAGATTGGCGCATTCAGGTCGGAGCGGGCGGCACGGTCGAGTGCCACAGAAGTTGCGTGGCGCGAGCCGTGCTAGCGGAGACCGGAGACGCGACTCTTTGAGTGTCGGGATGCGGCAATCTCGAAGCGGGGGAGAGCAAGCTGAAACATTAGGGAAGGAACAAGCCGTTTGGTGAATGGCCAGAATTAAATGAGTGGTTATCGAACGGTTTCTAGACCACAGCGAGTGGTTATTGATCGGGAGTTGGTCGCCAAGCGTGAGCGGGCGTCCAGGTGCTGCACAGGGCTCGTTCTTGTTGCGCTGACATGATTACGGGGGATGAGGAATAATGCGAGGCGAGCGATGATGTTTCTGAATTCCGTTTGCGGCACGTACGGCTTGTTCTTATTGCAGAAAGCGTTCCACTGCTTGACCTTGGTTTCATCTGCATAAAATTCCGGCGTGAATGCAAGGGGCATGCCACCAATAGGCAAATCCGTGCCGCGTTGCTTGAAGGTCGCCCGCACAGCCTCGACCAGTGTTTTTCCATCGAATTCGAAAGCTGTGGAGAGGGTATGCAGATCATGGAAGTCCTTCATGCGGCTGTTCGCAATGCCCAGCTTTACCATGGCTTCGAGTTTTTCCGAGACTACGGTTTCGCGAGGGTAGGCGAGCAGACGAGGACTGGGAGGGTCCAGGAGTGTCGGATATTCCATTTCGACCGGGCCGGGTGTTATCGTGTCGCCAAACTCAATATCGATCTGTATCGGTATTTGCGCTTTCTCCAGAAACGCGGTGAATGTAACTCGCACGCCTTCGTACTCGGCGTCTTCCTTGATGCGTTGCGCTTTGACCATTTTGGGATCAAAACGCAAGCCGTCATCCTCGATTTCGATGGCCGAGATTTCGCGGAAGATCTGAACGAATCGTTCTGGGGAATTGTCACCCTTCGCCATAAAATCGGCGTCTCGGGTGGGACGATACCGTTCCTTTGTCCAGAGTTCGGAAAGTAGGGCGCCCTTCAGAATAAAGACTTCCCGATACTTGGACTTGCTGAGGCGAAAGAGAATTCTTTCCAGGCCATACTTGGTGAGTATGAGTCCGAAGTCCTCATTCCGCTCTCGGGCGAGGTTGAGGAGTTTCTGCCGAGTCGAGGCGGGGATGTTCTTGAGCTTCGGATCGCGCAATTAAAGTGACTCCAGATAGGGCCGCATAACGTTCGCGACGCGGCAGACCTTGGCAGCGGCCCAGAGTTCGTCCATCGAAGCTTTTTTCAGACGCCGACATTCTTTTAGTGCCTCCAGGGCGACATCGGTACCAATCTTATTGCGGAACTTGAAGCAATCCGCCACCGTCTTTGCCGGCGTGTAGACTTTGAGCGTTCCGCCGCGAACTGGATATTCCTTCACGCCAAAATGAAGGGCTGGTCCCGACATTCGCACAAACCGAATCGGCGGAGAGGTTATCCGTGGGGTCCACGCCTTCACGGCAATGGCCATCCAGACTTGGTGTGGGGACTGCGTTGTGAACTTATGGAATCGGAGGGCGGACAGGAGACAGATTACGCCTTTTGGAATTTTGCACGCCGCCTCGATCAGTGAGAGGTGCTCGGTGACAGGCGACGACTTCGAAGCGTAGAGGCCGCGGCCTACCTTTTTGAGGAGGCCTTTCTGAACGAGTCTGGGTAGATAGTTCCGTGGGATGCCGAGGGCAAAGGCATCCTTCGAGCGAATGATCTGTTTCTTGCTAGCCAGGCTGAGGAGGCGGTTTGACTTGGATTCCATGGGATGCACTCTAAGCAAGTGTAACAAAGCATAGGTAGATGTCAATAAGTACCGATGTGTTAGAACAGCGTTACGTCGGACGCTATGGGGTTGGTTTGTAACGATTCGAAACTCATTCGTGAACGTGGGGAAGCACAGAACGAACTCGTTAGCAGCTTTCTCTGTTGTTCCGGCCGCACATACAGTATAAACCCACTTGAAGGTCAGAGCTGCCGAGCGCTGAGTAGACTTCTGGCACACGATGGATGTTCGTTGGAATGTGAAATGGGCTTAAGGGGACGGAGTTTGACATTATAGTAGATTTACTATATATTGTTGAGGTGCGCTTTTGGAGAACTTAAGACCGCCCGTGCCACGACCTGTTGTCTGGCTGGGAAATTCGAAAAAGAACATTCGGGATTTTCCAAAGGGTGCGCAAAAACTGCTGGGGGACGAGCTCCAGCTGATTCAGTTCGGCGGCATGCCGAAGGACGCAAAGCCGTTCAAAGGCGTTGGAAGCGGCGTTCTTGAGATTGCGCTGCGATATGCGTCGGACGCCTACCGTGTTGTGTTAGCAGTTCAAATAGGCAAGCGGATTTATGTTTTGCACTCTTTTCAGAAGAAATCGAAGAGAGGCATCGAAACCCCGAAGCGGGATGTTGACCTAATAAAGAAGCGATACGCAGAAGCACAGGAGTTGGCAGATGAGCACGAAAAGACGAAAACCAATTGAGTTTGAGGAAGGCTCCGGCAACATCTTCGCCGATTTGGGGCTGGAAGATGCCGGCGAGCTTTACACGCGCGCACAAATCGGTGTCCACGTCTTCAAAATTCTTAAAGACAAAAAGCTGAAGCAGCGCGAAATCGCCAGTGTCCTAGGGATTGCGCAACCCGATGTGTCGCACCTGATGAACGGGCATTTCAGCCGTTTCACGGCAGACAAGTTGCTCGATTTTCTAAAGCGGCTTGACCAGAAGGTGAAGATTGAGGTCAGCCGCCATCACAAGGGGGAGCCCTACCAGCAGGTCACGTTCACTCCGTAGGTTAAGGCGATTGTCGGCCCCATACCACCGCACAAGGCATGTCTGCGTGGGGGCCGACGCACGCCGAACGGGTGCGCTTTAACCAATTTTATCGGGTAGCCGATGAGTTCGAAGCAGTCAGCCAAGCAGAGTCAGAGCTCCATCCTCAGCTTCCCTCGACGATCCCAATAAAACACCTCTTGAAATGTTGATTGTTGGGGCCCAGTCGCGGGAAGAAAGCCATTTAATACGTCCGAGGCAATTCCCCGAATAAAATCTTCTCCCCGATCAACCTCCAGGCAGGAATAAAAGATGCTCCGCAACGTTGTTGGCCGATTGACGCATTTTAGGAACTCGTCACGCGGCCAACCCTTTTGAACAAATCGTTCGACAAGCGCCCGGCGCAGCCGCTCGCAGTGGTCCCAGTTTTTCGTGTATCCGAGAACCGGAACATCCACCTCCAAAGACTTCCAGGCCCGATAGCTCAATGGCTCGCGAGCGTCGTCTCGAGCGGACGCATGGACATGCTCGAAACAGGTTGTTGCCAACGTCACCGCCTCTGGCTCCGCGCTTTGAAACCCGACCGAGAGGAGAAACGCGGCTGCCTCGCCGTTTGGAAACGAAAGTACGGCGTCCGGTATTTCTTTCGCAAGCTTAATCCACGGACTCAATCCCCGAGTGCGGATCTCTGGCTGGTGCGGATCGAGAAGTCCTGCCAAAAGAGCCATCGCGCGGCCTGATTCGCGATATGCTTCTTTTTCCAGACAGAAGATTAATTCCGGTTGATGTCTCGACAAAGCCGCTCGCCAACCCGGTCCGACGAAGACGCGATCGGTGTCAGTACCTGCCAGTTCTTGATCGAGTAACGTCTTGATCACTTCTTTCGGGAAGCGCTCAACAACTGAGCTCGCAAATTTGTCGTCCCCGAGTTCCAGCAAAAACGGAATCCAGGCCGTCGCCGGGATGGCAGAGTCTTGGTGACTGGCCAGAAAGTCTAAGATTCCGAGGTAGGTCTGCACTGGAGTTTCACATTGCCAAAACGCATTCGACAAAACCAAGCGAGGATTTCGTGTGACCAGGGCAAGAAGCAGCCCGTGACGGTCTTTGGTGATTTCGCACACCTCTTGAACCGTCATTACTTCTACGCACCCGGCGATAATGTCATCTCCTAGCGGGTTTGTCGCCGAGTCAAGGAGCTCTAGGAGAAAAGTCTTGCCTCGATCCTTCTGTTTCATCCAAAGTTTGCGCCCTCGGTCGTGCAGTTCCAAATCGGTCTCATCGAAACTCGTCCAATTAGTGCCTCGGGCCAGTTGTCTGAGTCGCGTCTCTTCGTCAATTCCCAAGCCTTCAAAATGGGACTGGCTCGCGACTCCAAACAGCTCCACCTTCAGAGCCCTCCCGCACTTCGCGTCGGGAAATACCTCTCCCACGCGCCGGGCAACCTCGGAAAGCGCTGACTCCTTCGCCCCCAAGCTCGCACCATCGAAATAGAGGAATAAATCTCCTAACTTGGCATAAAGGGATCGTCCTCCCGCACACTCTTCGGCGTAACGCCAAGCAAATTTCCGAAATGCGTCTCCGTTTCCTCCGAGATCCAAAGCCCCGGCATGCAACCAAGCTTCCGTGTCTGGCACTGAATCAAAAGAGGGGATGGACTGAAAAATATATCCGGTCGGGTTTCGTTTCAACTCGGGAAGCAGTTTTTGAGGGATGATCTGTAAGTCGAACGTCTGTCCACCGATTGTCCTGTTCGAGAGAGCTCCGCTGCAAAAGCGAAATGCGGCGCGCAGGGCGGGCCACTGTTGTGACCAAACCGCAAGTACCAAATCCTCCAGGAAACGTGAATCGTGAGCGGGAATGATGACGGGTTTCTCATCTTTGCTGTACAAGGCTGCGAGAAGCACCTGCATATCTGGGATACTGACTTGAGGAACCAAGGCTCGACCAGTTGAAAGATTTGGCTGCGCAGGACGCACATACGGCGCGAGGTAATCCACGTCGCTATACTGTGGCCGCTGGAACAGGTCAACAAAGCTGCCAATCTCCGTAATTCTTCCAATGTCTTCATTCCTCACGATCAGTGCGTGCGACCACACACAGCCTGGACGCTCCATTTCCGGGGCATACCACGTCTTTACAACGGCATAGCTCTCGTCCCCTGGAACGGGATAACCGCTGATATATTCCTCAAAGCCCTCTACCATGCGAGGTCCGGACATGTCGGTGAGCGTCAGGAGGCTCCGCTCTGTCGTCGGAATAAATTTCCGCGAAGCCTGCAACAGTCGATGACCTTCACGGTATCCGAACAGAGCCTGATCGATGCGAATTTCCTGAAGCTCCATCACTGCTGTGGCTCGCGTAAGCCGAGACACCATCGAACCGGCTCAGAGATGTCATGCGGATCACAGTCTGGGCCATCGATGAGAATCCGCTCCGAAGTGAGAGCGTGATTCTGAAGGGCGTCCCGGTCCTTCTTCAGATCTCCTCCTTGCGCGCTAACTCCGTAAACTCTCACGGCGAACATTTCAAAGTTGCTCCGCAGATATTGATTTAAATAGGACATCCGATCGTTTAGCCACCGACTCGGCCCATTTTCTCCAGGATAGTCCTGGCGAACCAAGTCCCATGCGGAAATGATCATTGCGACCCGAACCGGACGCTTCGCGCGCTGGATTTTCTCGGTGAACTGCAACAAATCAACAAGCTGCACCTGGGTTGGCGCCTTCAGTGGCGACCATTCTTCAATTCCAACTCCGGCAGAAGATTCTTCTGGCGAAGCCGGCTGGTCCGCGTCCCCTCGCTCCTCTTCCGAAAGTGCCGCTTCCGCCATTCGCTGCATCTCCGCTATCGTGATCGGTTCTTTCAGAGTCTCTGGATGAACAAACACCAGTAAGCTATCTGCTTCCGAGACCAATTGGTCATATTCTCTCGTCCAGTGCCGTTCCGCCCACGCCCCTTCAAAGCTCTCCCCTGAAAGATCCGGGAATAGTACCTCGCCGACCACGCCCCGATCATCACGAAGCCAAAGTGTGGTCGGCTGTTCTTGCCCTGGAATCGTGCGACCAACTTTTTGGAAACGTAGCCAGTCGTTCCGTATGCTGTTCAAATGCTTGGCGTTCTCTGAAATCCTTTCGAGCGAGAGCGAACACGGAACTTCGTGACTCTCCGTGACGTGCCATAGCGCTGCTAGGAAAGTCGTCTTACCCGCTTCCGGAAGCCCGATACTTAGTACGTTAGTCATCGGATTTCCTTGCAAATAGGTGCGGCGCTTCGCGCAGCGCGAATTCGTCAAATGGTATCTGGAGTTCTGTGACAAACAGTCTTCGCTTTTGCGGTGCACTCTTGCGCGGAGGTTCTTCGGTCCAGGATCGCAATAGGTCCGCCAGTCCGTATGCCGGTTGAAGAGAGCTCTTGTAGTGCGGACGCGATGCGACGGGAATCACTCGGAGTCGGCCAACTCTCTTTTCAAAGTTGCGAAATGCCCGCTCCTGTGATTGCAGGATTTCCTTGCCCTTTTCTTCACCGACGCTAGCGAGCACAAGATCCCATTTCGTAAGGAGTACGTCCACTTTTGCATCCGAATCGAACATCTTCTCCTCGAAGCAACGACGCATGAGCATCAGGGCATTCGCCTGCGTGTAAGCGCTCCAGTCGCTCGAAGTGAGGCGATAACCGTCTACCAAATGGACGAATTGATCGGCACGGCGGAAGACATCGAGCCCACGGAGAACCGTTGCGGAGTCAAGTGCATTCTCGTAATGCTCGCCGGACATGTCTGCCAACAAAAGATGTTTGATCGGGGAACGAAGGTCCTCCTTTCGCAACTTCATGTGATAAAAGAGTATGCCTTCCTCATGCCTCGTCCTCGGGGTAACTGGCTTTTCTCTACCTGACGCGAATCGTGAGTCGAAAGAGCGCTCCTCAAAGCCGATGATTGTGCGCGACCCGGCCCCGAGGTAACCTGCGAACGGTCTGCGCTGGAACGCGTCGTGCAGGCTGGCCAACAAGGTCGTCTTTCCACATTTTGGTGCACCCACGAGAACGACAATCGGCGCTCCGTTCGCTCGCAGCACTTCGGACGCGTCAACTGCTCTAAGCGGTTTGCCAAGAGGGAGATTCACTAACTGGTCGCTTGCAGGCACGTTCGCTGCGGGTGTTGGCGGTGACGTCGGTTGTCCAGTTGGAGGTATCGTGCCCACGTGGTTACGACTCCTTTATGCCTAGAGCCCGCAGCAATAGAAGTTCGTTATAGATTTGCAAAGCGAGTTGCGTTGGGGGAAGCTTTCCGTCTGCCGCCAACCCTGTCGCGTGTTGAAATGCCGCAGTCCAGCCCGCGCCGCCACCAACTTCGACAGACTTCGTGATTGCAAACAACATCGGGCAACCATCTGGTATTTGTTGGGCTACGACCAGATCCGTTAGCCAGCCTTCCTTCCACTGTTTTTTGCAATCGTTCACGGCGTCTTCAATGACCGCGTGCTTCGGCACCTTGTCCTTCACAAGCCGAAGCATCCGGTTCAGAAACGCAGGTGCGGCAAACGGACCGGGCAGGAATTGCGTAAGTTTAGCCAAATCCCTGGCGCCCCAATAGCAGGCTTCCGGAACGCTTAAATCGTGGAATGACTCCGCTCCATCCAGAGTGTGCTCCCCGAACAACCACCACAGGATATCGGTTTGCTCCGTCAGTCGCCGAACGGTCTGGTCGAGGGCGGAATTGATCGAATTCGTATGCGCTGTGTGTTGAGTCAGGGAGTCCTTTAGAACAACATCGAGTCCACTCCATACACTATTACCATCACCGACCGCAACTCCTCCGCGCTCCGTAATCCGCTTTGTGAGAGCAGCCACGTTCATGTCCTTCACCGGGTTGTCTGCAACGGTCCGCACACGGACGGATTCGTTGGCCAGATAATCCATGCATTCGTCCACTACGCCTTGCAACCTAGCCGTGTTCCGCAACCCCTGTGCTTCAACGCAGGTCACCGCGAGCGCTGCGGCGTCGGCTCGCGTCGTTGACTCCGCAACCAACACCGCGATAACGCCGCCGGCCAAAACAGTCAACTCCTTTTGATCATTCTCGGCCAGGTACGTCTTGTCCTCCTTGGCGGCATTACGAATCTCTTGAACTGCAATACTTCCGCCCGGCAAATTGAAAAATACACGGACTAGGTCGGGGATCTTCGCTGATTTCATGGACGCGGCAACAGCTTCGACTGCCTTCCAACGTGCCTCAAGGGTCTCGGCACTCGGTCGAAGGGATATTTCGTTGTACCACTCCGCGAATTTCCTGTGCACAGTTGCTCCTTTCTCGCGTATCTTTACCGCTGTTGCCCTAACTGGCCTTCTACCGCATCCCACACCGCATCCAGGACGCCTTTTTTCCTAGCTCGCTCGAAACACGTGGCAAAGATCTCCGCGTCTGGCAGCTTCTGGTCTTCTTCCTGCCACAAGTCAAATCGTTTCATGATTGCGACCTTCGTGTGATGTGGCAACCCAATAAATCGAAAAAGAAGTTTTTTTCTATTCAGATTCATTCCTTGCTGTGGATCGACACTACGCTGGGCCGCCGCGTCTTCTCCAGCCACACTGTCCCTTCGCTGCGCGATCATCGGCGCTCTCCATTCTGGCAGCTTGAGTCGATAATTTCGAAAATCTTCGTTATACCCCCCTTGCTCCCGGGTGAACTGTCTTTCGGTTTGATTCCAGACTCTCGCATAAACGTCCACCGACATAAACCGGTCGGCGTCAGCGCCTTGCACTTCAATCGACAGGTAATTATAGCGCGGCAGCCAATCCGGCTTCGACCGTTCCGGATGGACCGCGCCTGCAACCAGCCAGAGGGTCTCATCCATCTTTGTAGCCCTCTGAACGTGCTTGTGACCAAACAACTGGATTCTGGAATAGTTTAAGATGGACTCTTCCACTCTGTCCTTGTCGATCAACCAATCCGTCGGGTGGTGGCACAACGTCAGATACTCGACTCCGTCTTCTTTTCCATAGTCCGTTTGGATTGCGCCGAGGATCAACTTTTTATCCGTATCGTTATCGTCAGGACCAGAAATCAAAACGGAATTCAACCCTCGCAGGCGAAGAAGCGACCCATCATTTAATACCAGATCGTCGGTCCACCACGGCTGCTTCGGGTGACTCAAGCATCCAAGCCGCGTTGCGAACTCCTCGCTGTAGGCCTTGAGCGGCGAGAATAGCAATCTGCCCGTATTCTCCACTTCCAAATGCTCGCGCAATTGAGTTTCGCGGTCACCCGCCGCCCGTAGCCGATCGTGCACGGCGGAGATTGCCAGATTCTCCTTAAGCACGGACCGATCTACATCATGATTTCCCGGTACGCACCATAGATATTCCTTCTCGCAGTTCAATATTTCCGTCAGCTCGGCCAGCCAATCGAGTGCTGTTTTGTATTCGCCTGCTTTTCCCGCGTAGGCGATGTCACCGCTCAACAGCACGCCGGAGACCGGGCCAAGTTTTGTCCGGAGGGTTTTCGCGTCGTGCAAGATGGCATCCCGAACCGGCTTATCAATGTCGAATGGACTCTCGTTACTGAAGCCAAGAGCGAAATGGATGTCGGACAGGTGAACAAATGTCAGCTTGTCATCAGCCACAAATCACCCTTATTTGTTTCGACCCTTCTCGTACGGAACGAAATGCACGCCAATAGTATCATCAAAGTATCGTTACTTGGGGGGGGGTGCCTCGGCCACCATGGCTTGTATCACCGCCGCTCGAAAAACCGCGTCCAGAATCCGCAACGCGACCGGAATTCGCGTCCAACACGTCCAAAACTCAAGATATAGTGGGGAATCTTCGAACCGGGAAGCCAAGTAAGGCCAACTGCATCCAAAGAGTTTATGGAGTGGGCGATAGGAATCGAAGCCACGTCCGGAGCCTGGGTAAGATTACATTTGTTCGGGCGACTGGTTAACATGAACGTCTCACGCGTCCTCTAGCTACGAGGATCGGGAGTTCAACCATTGAGTTTGGGGTGGTGGGTCGAAAGCCTACCGCCCATGGCTTCCTAGAGAGTCTGCCTCGTGAGCAACTGCCTCGAAGACAGCCGATGCGCAGCGACCAGCCTTGGTGGGAGTCAAGAGGAAGGGTACGAGAGAAGAGCAAGCGGAGAACGACAAGTCGCTGGATTGTGAGCCTTTCGACGGATGTGCGAGGCTTCGTCCGGATCCTGGGATGACCCATCCAGTTTCTCACAGGGCCCAGGGCTGGCCTACCTAAACCGCGGTCCCTCTGATTTCGATGTCCGGAATGCATTTTCAGCGGGGCTGACATACGATTTATCGCGTCTGACAAAGTATCCGATTGGAAATGCCATCCTGCATGGCTAGTCTCTTGAAAACAGAGCACAGGCACATTCTGCAAGCCCTGTGACCATTGCTGACGCGAATTTCTATTTATTTAATGATGGCGTGCATGCTACGGTTCGGCCGGATTTGGTTCCGGGGCAGCCTCTTTATCTGTACGGATCACAATGCCCGGGCGCAATTCAATGCCGCGCTTGACCGCGACAAAACGAAAAACAAGTTGCACCGCCGGCAGAGGATAAAGTGGGTCTTGCGGATACCGTTTTCTCCATCACCTTTTAATTCCGACCAGCGATCGCCGTCCCATATAAGTATCTGAGGTAATACTAGACATAGATAATTTAAATTGACTTCAGTAACTGACAAGGAATATATTCCTGCCTTCTTTAGACCCATCGTCATGTACGTAGCAAGCCCCAAGGAACCCTATTCGCGTAATTAAGTCCGATGCGCCAGGAGAAGAGGAGGATTAGAATGAGTGACACAAAACCTAGGGCCTCCATCAGCCTACCAAGTGACTTCGTATTCGGAGAACTTCGCGCAGATCATAAGCAGCCGCCCCCTGTTACACCACCCCCACCGCTTGGTCCACTCGCCGCATTTGTTGGGGATTGGGCCGGTAACGGTTTTAACACCATCTTCCGGCCTGATAGTACGGCTAGTCCGACGAAACTCCCGAATGCAGTTCCCCCGCCCCCTCCTCCGCAGGACAACATCCTCGAACTGAACCTCACCTCCGAGACTCTCTCGTTTTCGAAGAGCCTGGGTTCGGTTCCGAATCGCGGCACGGGGGCGCAGCCGGACGCCTTCCTCAACGGCGTGCCCTATGTGCAGACCATCAACGACATTACGATCCACGGCGAGAGCGTCCCGATCCACTTCGAGCCCGGCATTTGGATCCACGTTCCCAAGACCGTCATCCCGCCGCTCGGGGAAACCGTCACGCGCATGGCCTCCATTCCCCACGGGACGACCATCGAGGCTCAGGGTCTTGTCGCTCCCGCAAAGCCTGGACCACCAGCAATCGCCGCAGTGGACATCACGCCTGTCATTAACTCGACGGGCAAGCCCTTCAAGTTTCCGAGCCAGACCGCTGCTAACGCCAACACTTTGAGAATCCCGCAAGATTTGGGACCGTTTATCGCGCATGGAACTATCACTCAGGCTCTGTTGGACGATCCCAACTCATTGCTGCGAGCTCACATCAGCAAACAAAACATCATCAGCACAACCACCATCTTCATTTCCACCGCCCCGCCTCCGCCAGTCGGCCTTTTCGGCGGCGGAACTGACAACATCGCATTTCTGCTCGGCCAGCCCGCACTCCCACCCCCGGCGCCCAACGCTCAAGCCACGCAGATGACCGCAGTCTTCTGGATTGAAACCGTCGCAGAGGTCATTCTCGTGCCGCCTCTGAGCATCGGTCAGCAGTTCGCGGTCAAAGCCAAACCGAGTATTGCGGGTCAACGCGTGCCGACATTCTCCGGCATAGTGCCATTTGACCTAGACGCGCCACGCGAGCTTACGGTTCATTTCACGCAGATTCAGTACACCCAGACGGTGCTGCTGAACTTCAATGGGCTGACTTGGCCGCATGTCTCGGTGAACACGCTTGTGCCCGCCGACGACATCGTTGTGCCTGCCTCCGTCTGGAAGTGAGCCAGTCCGCTGTTCCGGTCGGTGGTCGTCCGTCGCGGCGACTAATAAAGGAACAAGCAGCTTTCATTCAGGCGGCGGAGGCAAAGATTTGCTCCGCCGCTTTTCCGAATCCGGATAGGGCATGAAACAAAAAGAGTGCGTAGTAATAGGCGCTGGGCTCGCGGGCCTGGCGGCGGCGTATCACCTCTCTAAGAAAAAGTGGAAGGTCACGGTCCTCGAAGCCGCCGACAGGGTCGGCGGTCGGGTGATGACCTACCATTTCGGCGGTGCTCCGGAACTCAACTGCGAGCTAGGCGGAGAATGGATCGGGAGCGACCATGTGGAGATGCGGCAGCTTTGCTCGGAATTGTGTCTTCCCTTGCAGGACCATCAATATGCGAACTCGTTCTGGAATGAAAAATCGCGCGCGCGCCTCATCGCCCCTGGCATGTGGTGCATGTCACGGAAGGCCGCCAAGATATGGCGGAGATTTCAGAGAGAATTCAAAACATCTACGTTGTCGCAATGGAAGCAATTGGACAAGATCGATTGGTGGACCAAGCTTTCGGAACTCGGCTTCGATCGCGACGATTTGCTGCGGCGGGACCTGATGGACAGCACCGATTTTGGTGAAACCATCCGCATGAACTCCGCATACACGGCCGCAACAGAATATCTGAGTACCTAAGGACCAGACGGTGAATGACACCGACGAGATGGACTCAAAGGTTGTAGGTGGGAACGACGGGCTAGTGAACGCGCTGGCAAACTTAATCGGCACCCACAACATTAGAACCAAATGTGAAGTCACCAAAATCGTTCAGGCCAAGGGCCGCGTTAGGGTAAATATTCACCTTCATCAGCCAGTAAGCGCTGACTTCTGCATATGCGCGATTCCCGCACATTGTGTCGGTCGCCTTCGTTGGGGCAAGCGTCCCCCAACGGAGAAAATAGCGGCAGCCAAGCAATTGCAATATGCCCGCATCACAAAAACGGCGGTTCTGTGTTCTCACCGATTCTGGCCTGAGCCAAAGAGGGGTGGATTTTCGGTGTGCACGAGCTTGGCTTCGGACTTCTGTTTTGACAGCACTCAGGGGCAAGAAGGGAAGCAAGGGATTCTGTGCAGTTACGCAGTCGGCGACAAGGCGGACGATATCGCTTCTTCTCCGCTCGATGACCTGAAGAACTGGATCGTGGGAGACGTCGCCCATGCGTACCACTTACCATGGACATCGACCACCGCCGCTCGTACTGCGCTCGCGATCCAGCGACAGGCATGGCAGGCGGACCCCTTCACCGGAGGAGCCTATGCCTTCTACCGGCCTGGTCAGTGGTTCACCGTGCGGCCGGCCCTTGCGAAACCCTTCGGGAGAGTGTTTTTTGCAGGTGAACACATTGCCGATTGGCAAGGCTTTATGGAAGGCGCGGTGGTAACCGGCAAGGCGGCCGCTGATGCTGTGATGAAGTATTGATTTTGCCTCGCCGGAACCTTTGATCCGGGGAGTGGCCTCTACGCGGCCCACCTCAATACCGATGAATCTCTGCGTCCTGCAGACGACATAGGAGAACATATGAAGCTCTATCCTGTATGCCTGCTCTTCTGCGCATTTCTTTCCGGGGTCGTTGAGAGTTGCGTGGCCCAATCCACAATGGTGTCGTGGGTCACGCGCTCCGCGGACAACTCCAGAAGCGGCTGGAATCCGCATGAAACGCAACTGACACAGAAGTCTGTCGAGACCAAGGGAATCATACGTGCCACGATTATTCCCGTGATTGGGGACGCGCGGGGCATGGAAGCGCAGCCACTCATTTTGCCGAATGTGAACACCGCGCGAGGAATGCGCGATGTGATGGTGCTCCCGTCGATGGCTGACATCGTGCGTGGAGTGGACGCACATGACGGCTCCGGCATCTGGCAGGTGACTCTCGGGACGCCAATCACTGGATCTCAAGCGATCGACAGCCATCAAATCAACCAATTTTGGGGTTGCCTCTCCACGGGCGTGATCGACGCGGAGACGCAGCGCCTTTATCAGGTTTGCTGGGTTTCGCCGGACAATACCGGCAACCCGCAAACGGGACGTTACTTCATGTTTGTGCGAAACGTGGCCGACGGCAGCCAGGTCGTTCCGCCGGTGCTCATCGAAGAGCCGAATGGAAATAAGGTCTTTAACACGCAGATGCGCAAACAGCGATCGTCGCTCGTGGAGACAAACATCAACGGAGCAAAAACAGTGTTCGGGTGTTCGGGGACGATCAATGAAACCGGCGCGGGCGCCTCCGGCTTTTGTTTTGCCTTCGATGTGGCCAGCAACACGATGAGCGCAATGCTGGCGCTGACCGCCGGCGAGGGCGCAGGTGTCTGGATGGCTGGACAAGGCGCGGCGGCTGATGCGCAAGGCAACCTCTACGTCCTCACTGGGAATGGGGACTTCGATGGAAAGAGCCAGTGGGGTGAGTCGTTCCTCAAACTCGCGTACACACCTCCTTCGGGAGGTGCTCCAGCGACCTTGAAGGTGGTCGACCACTGGACGCCATGGACGGACCTTGCCAGAAGCGGGCAGACTGCCACGCAAACGGCCAGATTGGCCGGTATGAGTGCTTCCTCCGCAGAATTCAAACCTGTCGGCAGCGGAATGAACGTGCCGCTGAAGAACGCGAGGCTGGTTGCGACGATCAACGATCAGGGGACTCCAACTGTCCTCGTCTTTCCGAAGATGGCATCCGGCGCGTGGTCGGACGAAGACTGGGGATCGGCCGGTCCAGCCTGCATTTTTGCCATCGGCGTTTGCGTTGCATCCGGGAAGGATGGAATCGCCTATCCGGTCAAAACGGCAAAACTTGGCGGGACGACTCTCACGGACCTCAAAATGCCTAATACGAACTGCGCAAAACTTGCAGCGCCTCCTGTGTGGCTGACCATGAGCCCGGGGCCGGTTGATCCTTGCCCGAACGATTCCGTTACATTGAACTTCTTTCCATGGGGCGACACGGCGCACCTCCATATGACGCCCGTGCAGTTCTTTGACCCGGCACTGAAATCCTGGACGATTTTCGCCTGGGGCGAAAATTCGCAACTGCATAAATGGGCTGTCAGCACGACCGGAAAACTGACCTATGTCGCGCAAAGTCACGAGTACGCAAGCGCGAATGTGCGGGAGATTCCTAATGGAGGAATGCCGGGCGGATTTTGTGCCGGATCAAGCAATGGCGATGGCGCTGGAGCCGACCCGGACTCAGCGATACTGGCCTGCACGGTCCCATACGGCAATGCCAATACGAACGTAGTGAACGGACGTTTGCTTGTCTATGACGCCGTACATCTTGCCGCGGACGGCTCTCTCAAGGTTCTGTGGGACTCGCAGGCTTTCAACGTCCAGTTTCTGTTCAACAAGTTCGATCCTCCGGTGATTGACGGTGGTCACATCTATGTGCCTAACTACAATGGCGGTGTGGATCTTTACAGTCTGGCGCAGTAAGAGCGCTCAATGCGGATGGTCATTTGCGGTACAGAGCCTTCGACTGTAATTGCCCTTATGCTCTGGGCGACAGTGACATACGCCATTTTCTATAAGGACCATCGACTTAACCGATGGCTTGATTCGCAATTCAAGTAATGGCGCATTCGGGTTTGCGCGAACGAAAATGCGTGTATTTCATGTTGAGGAAACGAGGCAACCTTGAACTATCGCATTCTTTCTCTGGATGGCGGCGGCACCTGGGCGTTAATCCAGCTCAAAGCGTTAATCTCTCTCTACAGTGAACAAACGACCGGCCACACTGTGTTGGAGGATTTCGACCTCGCTGCTGCGAATTCCGGCGGGAGCATCGTGCTCGGGGGACTGGTCGAAGATCTCTCCCTCGGGAATATCCTCGACTTTTTCCAGGATCAAACCATGCGGGAATCGATCTTCTCGCCGACGCACTCGTTCGGGGATCGGGTGCTGCATGACCTAACGGGCCTGGGACCAAAATACAGCGAGGAGAATAAGCTCCCGGCGCTGCAAAACGTATTGCCCAAAACGGGTACCGTTCCTCTTGTTAATGCCGCCGCAGGCGTGCGGCGTCCCGGCTCGAACGATGACGTGCATCTGCTCATTGTCGGATTCGACTATGACCGCAACCGCGCGACATTCTTTCGTTCGTCCACGGCGAGTGGGCCGGCATGGGGAACGGGCGAGACAGCGGATGTTACGCTTGCTGAGGCGATTCACGCCTCCACCAATGCGCCCGTGAACTATTTCGATGCACCGGCTACTTTTCCCGACCGTCCGGGACGCTATTGGGACGGTGCAATTTCCGGGTGCAATAATCCAGTTCTGGCCGCGGTCACGGAAGCCGTCGCGAAAAATCAGGACCCCTTGAACCTCGCGGTCCTGAGCATTGGCACGGCCTCGGTCGCGCTCCCGTGGCCGCAGCCGGGGCAGCCTTCTTCCCCATATGTCCAGCAAATCGTGGACCCTGGATTCGTCACCGATCTGCGCAAGCTAGCGACATCGATTCTCGACGACCCTCCGGATATCGCGACGTTCCTGGCTCATGTGATGACGGGTGGCGGCATTGGGCTTAACAGGCCGCCCGCCCGCAGCCGGATAATCCGTATGAATCCGCTGATCAGCCCCGTCAACAACGCCGGAGCCTGGAAGGCCCCTGGTTCCATGAGCGCTGCTCAATTCACCTATCTGGCAAAGCTCGATATGGATGCGGTCCAGCAGGCGCAAGTGGACGCGATATCCAATTACGCCGATCTCTGGGTGCAAAGCGTGGCGCCGAACCAGCCGATACGGATGAACGGAGACACGCTCGTTACCGAGCTAGGACAGAGTTTCTTTCAAGATGCCGTCGCTGCATGGAATGCGATCAAATAGGATTGGTGAGGGAATTCCGCCTGTCCGTTATGTGAGCCACGGATGGTCCTCGGCTATTTCGGGATTGGGTTGATGCACGCTAATGTGGAAGGGACTAAGTCGGAATGGAGAGCCATGAAAGCCGTTCTGGACGCCGGAAATCACAGCCTGCGTCTTGGGAAGAATCTGTCCGACTATCTGGCCCAGTCCTGCAAGCCCTTCGACCACGAAGCGCGTATTAAGCACTTGCGCGCCCGCCAGGCGCAACTCAACGCCGCGCCTGTCCTATCCGGCAATACGGTATCAAGCTTCGCGCCCGCTTGAACTATTACAGGCTCGCCCAAGGCTGCGATGGAACTGCACATTCACCGCACGTCGTGTGTCACGCGATTCAGCGACTCCAATGATCGAGGGCATGGAAGGTCTGCTTAAATATGGAGTGATCCCGGATTTTGAGACAATTTTTGGTGACCGCAATCCTAGATTTATGTTTGGGAATTTATTGTCGGCTTGCCATCCGTGCCCCGAGATTTAGGCCGGAAGCCGACTTTTCGTCCAAGGCAGTAAGTGGAGTCCAACACGAAAGAGATCCAACGAGTGTGAAAGATCGAGGGCGCTTTAAGTGCGCAATAAGAATTCCTTCGTGTTCCCCGTCGCTATTTTTCAATAGCTTAGCATTCGGTCGGATTCCTCGTAAGTCCTTGAAAACCCTTCCGTTGTTGCTTTCGAAAGCCTACAGCCTCAGGCCGTACCGGTGCGTCTGCCTACTACAGAAAAGCGAAACACGTAATTGCCGGAAAGTTGTCGCTCTGGACGAGAACCACAGCGGCGTGGCAAAACCATGCAGCATTAATGACGACTCCTATGTCGCGCTCCGCGTTGCGGAGGAGCAGAGTCCAGTCCTACGAACCGAGAATAGGACGCGTGATTGGCGCTCGTACCAGCTCGTAGATTGGAACAACACCAATTCGGGAGTGCTGGACGCATCCGTTAGCCTTGATCCCGCTTTCCGTGAGAGAGTAATTGGCTCATGGGCCGCCCATTACGAAAACTCCGATCGCACCCAGGGTGAAACAGGCCCGAAAGTCGTGAGCGCTCAGAGCAACACCGCGAAAGTGCAATGCGGGTTCAACGGTGAAGACGTGGGCCTTAGTTGCCGCAGCGGACACACCACCATTGTTGTGACATTCCCTATCGCACCCAGAGTGCCGGTGGAGTAGGCGCCTCGCCTCCGATCGATCGGTATAAGTGCGATAGTTGCCCCTTCGACAAATGGTGGTTTACTTTGTGAGTAGAGGAACATACACTATCGCGCGAGGGAGACCATCTATTGAGCCCGAAGCAGCTAGAAACGACTCTGAAATTTCAAATCAAATCACTTGATTCCAACCAACCGATCATCGATTCGGTGCCGGCAGCGGAAGATCTGTCTTTGGAACTCGAGGCGGAATTGCGGAAGAGATATCCGGGCGCCACGGTCACCATTCGGCGGGCAGAAGGTATCCCAGGCGCGCGCGAGCTTCAGGAACTTTTGGTCCACGTCGATTGGCAGGTTGTAAAAACAGGAGTGGAGAGCACTGTTGCGACCTTTGCAACCACCGAATTTCTGAAATTAATGAAGGCCAAGCTCCGAAATGTTTTTGTGAAACCTCTCGGCCGAAAGAATTCGCAAGCGACCGATAACGGGACATCGCTGCGGAAGAAGAAAAAACCAAGTAAGGCCAGAGCGAGTTCACCGGCCTCTCAGAAAAAATCGCGTTCGCCTCGGATCAAGCGAAAGAGATAATGCGTTATGACTGAGGTCACTTGGGGCGACGATTCGATCCGCATTCGCCTGTTCCAGACCGCCACACGTGTGTCAGCGCATTTTTACGAAGCGGTAGCCCTGGGCGCGGGCGAATCCGTCCCCTCGCCAGACCATGTCGAGGATTTGAACGCTCGTTGGCTCTTGCTGCGTGGCGATCAGACGGTCGTTCAGTACGAACAAACGCTGCAGAAGGAACTACTTCCACTCAAAGGCAAGTGGCCGTTCGATTACATACGAACGGAACTTGCGAAATCCTTTGCTCACGACCGGAGACTATCGGATCTCAACAAAAGGGCCCTCGACCAGGTGCGCGAATGTCTGGAGTCTTGGGGCGGTGAGCGAGCGAAAAAACGCAGCAAGCAGTTGAAGCTGCTACCGTTGCATTTCGAATCCACCGATCAAGATGAGATGGAGTTCTTTTTCGAGCGATCGGAGGATCGCATCCTCGCACGAGCCGGTTCGCAGGACTTTCTCTTGCGCGAATGCATGATTTTGGAGTTCAGCTTTTTCCACGAGTACCTGTCACACGCGTTTCCTACGTGGTCGAAGGACGTCGAGCCAGTGTCTGAGGGATTGTTATTCGGTCTGGAATTCGACTGGTTCGAATCCGAGTACACGGCCTTGGACAACGAACTCCTTCGCAAGGTTTGGCATCGTCGCTTCGGACAGGACAGACGCTCCTTCTGGGCAGGGAGGTGGTTGCTCAACCGTTGCAAATCTCGAGACTGTGTCCGAAGGTTTCTCCTCGAGTGGGTTGCCGGATGGGAGGATTCAGACGACGAGAATATCGATCTTCTGAGCCAAATGCAGGGCATCTACAACAAGACTGGGCACAAATTAGGGGGTCAGCTCTCAGCCAAGCAAAAGAAAACAAAGGAGTTATTGGATGCCGTCCTGTGTGGCGGATGTGAGCAAGGGAGATGGGATATCCAGGAGATGAGTAAGGAGCTCTCGGCTATCCTGAGTGTCTATCAACCTACTAGATGAGACTTGCATTCGCTATGCAGATGCGTTATCTTCACTTGTGAAGAAAAGGTAGGAATCTCCAATGGCTGTTGCAGCCCCCAATCAGACACGCTTAAGAATCCTCGCCAGTATACTCCGTCTTGAGAGCTTCACCGTCGTCGATCTCTGTCTGCACGCGGGGCTTCAACGGTCGATGGTATATCGAGAGCTTGCTGAGCTTCAGGAACGAGAAGTATTGACATCCAATTCTTCAGTTACGGAGGGGGAGTCAGGCCCGCGGCATCGTCCCCCGAAGCGTTACGAGCTGAGCCCTGACCCCAAGAAACGTGAGCTCCTGGAATCCGAGTTGGGGTCCTTTCTGCCAGATTTTGAAGATCCCCAATCGAACCGGCATCTCAAGCGAGCACAAGAACTATTGAACCTCGGAAGCGCGGATCTACTCTCGACCCCGTTCGAGGGGTTCGATGATGCAAGGTTAGACGACTGGGAAGAACGACTGAAGCGGCGCTTTGAAGAGGCTCACAAGGAACTCAGGCGTGCTACATGGGAATCAGAAACCGACTTCTCGGAAGCGGAGGCTTCCGATCACCCGATCATGGTCGCGACGCGGTTATGCGAGAGTTTCGATGCGCGACTCCAGCAGCAGATAGGTCAAGAACGCGCGCGGCGAGAATCGGAAGCTGCGCGTAAGAATTGGGGAAGCATATTCACCTCTGCGCTTCGCGCAGTAATCCCAATGGCGAGCGCCGTAGCGAGTGCGGGGGCCTACTCCGTATTCCTGGACGACAATGTTCTAAATTTTGAGAAGATATCGGCCACACTTTCACAGAAGATTAAAGAGCGTATCGAAAGTGGCGGAGATGCGCGAACCATCCAATTTGACATGTTGTTGCCCTTTCTGTCTTCTTTTGAGCTCGATGTGCGGGAAGCGGGATCCGAGTCCGAGTTCCTCGCGGTATTCGCCAAGTACGGGATTGTGTATGGGAACAGCGCAGAGGAACCGCTGGCATTTGTGCGCAGGCTCAAAGGGAAGTCCGACGATTACCGGCTCCTTTTTGATGAAGCAAATTTGGCGCATTTAGCCGAGAGGCCGGAAGAGGCATTCAAGTCCTGGAGCGAATATCTGTCCAAGAAGCCGACTTCAGAGATGGAGTTTTTCGAGCAGCCGGTTGTTGCGCGGATACCCGCCGAGCGTTGGTCCACGGATAAATACCGGCAGGCGGTTCGGACGATCACAAGGCATTGCAAGGCATCTGTCGCAGCGTTATCGGAAACTCCCTTCGATCAGAATGAAGGTTATGCGATCGAGCTGAAACTTTATAATCCGGTTCGCGACAAAAGCGGACAACAGACACCGTTAATTTCAATCGGGGACCCTTTGGTTCAAGCAAAGCGATTGTATGTAATCACAACAGAAGCTGAGCAGCCCATGGTATTGGGCCTCCCTTCTTTTGCTTGTGCAGCATGGTTCCGGAGTCGGGTCGGCGAGCGCCGGGCTTGGGAACTTGCTGATACGGTCAAGCCGACCGAGCGCATCGTCAAAGTTGAATTTTTCCGTGACGCAACAGCGGCCTCACGCGTCGAGGTAGAACGAGTCTTGACGGATGCGTTGTCAGCAGACTTGGTTAGGTAGTGCAACATTCAGAAACCGTTCTCTATTCCCTGTGGTCGCGAAGCCGAACAGAAGATAGTCAAGACTGTGGTGAACCAGTTTCTCGGCTCAAAGGAATCTACCTCCCGAAGACAACTGCTCCGTGAATTTCAAGAATTAGATGCATTGGATCGATTGGTTCGGTACTCGCTCATCAAGACCAGTGACAACCTAGAGTATTTTCCTCGGGCACTTGGATTCTACTATGTGCAGTCAGCTTGCCATCCGTGCCGCAAGATTTGGGCCCGAAAGCCGACTTTACATTATGGGTAATGGGAAAACACGACGAAAGGGAATTAAGTGGACGGGACAGGCGAGGGCGCTTTAAGGGCGCAATAAGAATTTCTTTGCGTTCCCTAGTGCTATTTTTCAATAACTTAGCGCTCCCTCGCATTCCTCGTAAGTCCTTGAAGTCCCTATCGCTGTTGTTTTCGATCTTTACCGCCCTACCAACGTCTTCTTGATTATGCAGTTGCAGACTGCGCCCGAAAGGCCAGAAGTTGAGCCAGCCGGGAATATGCGTATCTCGACTGGCCCGTTTTCAATCTGGATTCAGGTAGGTTAGCCGTGTAAGGGCAATTGAGACATCGTGACTTATGTTATTTTCGACATCGCGAAGATCAGGTTTTGGGCGGCTCCTAGCGGAGTCGCCCTTTTCTTTTCGCGCGAGCTTCCTTTCGTTTACATTGGCTTTTCCGCATAGCGTAGTTGGACGCGGTGTCGACCTACGGCTGCGCCTCGAATACTAGGACCTCCGCGGTATGGCCTCCGTAGGGCGTGGCCGGGATGTAGAGGCGGTTGAGTTCCGGCACGAATAGTGAAGTGCTTGCACCTGGCACGCTTGGAATTTTTGCCGTGAGTTGGTAGTGGTCAGCGTCGAGTTGTTGGAAGACGCCGATTTTGCCATCTCCGCCTGACATATAGAGGCGCTTATGCTCCACGTCGTAAAACAAGTCGTCAGTATGTTCGACGCCCTCAACGCTCGCGACCTTCTTGCCAGTCTGCATGTCGAAGACAACAAGTGCCGGCGGATTCCGACTTCCAATGAAAAGGCGCTGATTCTTTTCATCTAGCGCCATAGGATAAAACGGCTTGAAACCGTCGACGGGCCATTTCTCCATCACCCGACGCTTGCCCGTGTCAATGACGGCGATATATCCGGCTGTTGGAACATTCACAAATGCTTTCGTGCTGCCACTGACAAACCGGAACGATTCGGGATGGCCCTCAAGCGGAATGTCAAACTGAGGCGTGCCATTGCGTGAATCGAATGCACGGAGGCCAGACTCGGAACCCGAGCCGTAGCCAACGTGGACCAAGCCATACCCATAAGTGCGGGCGCTTCCTGTATCAAAACGCAGATTGTCCGCGTCGGGAACGGATGATTCCGCGTGGACAAGCGCGTACGAAGTACCGTCGTAGACTTTGCATGCGTCCTGCTCGCCATCGGCGACGAAGATGAGGTTTGATTCAGGAACATACAGAACGGCCTGAGGCTCCTTGAGGCCCGGAATCGTGTGAATGTGTTTGCCAGCAGCGAGGTCTACGACTTCTACCGTCTCATTCCCAAGAGCCGCAATGAACAGGCGCTTTCCTCTTACATCCACCGACATGTGATCGATTCGGCCCTGAACGCCTGGCAGTGGGATTCTCTGTACGAGCTTCAAGGGCTCTTGAGGCGACTGATTCTGAGCCGACAAGGCGCCGAAGAGCGAAGCGCCTAACAGAATTGCGGCGAGATGTCTCATGCGGACTCCTTCCAAGGCGGTCTTGCCAGCTCCGGATTTTGAGAGCAGTAGAATACAGCGGCAACCCCTGAACGCCGCCTGAAAAATATGCGTAACGAGAAGATTCCTACGCCCATTTGGTGTACGAAACAGGGATTGAACACATTTATCCTCGTGTTTACTGACCTTCTCGGATCATGTATCCGGTTCCTCGAACTGTGTGAAGCAGCTTCACCATACGCCCTTGGTCAATTTTGCTGCGCAGCGAGCTAACGAAGGCATCGAGCGTGTTCTGTTCTACATCATCCCTCGAATCCCATACTGCATTCAAAATCGTGATTCTCGATATGACCCGGCCGGCACGCCTCATTAAGAACTCCAGCAACCGATACTCGGTACGACTAAGGGAAATCGCGTCACCGGCCCGAGTCACATCGTGGGTCGCCGGGTCCAAAACCAAATCTCCCATTTGCACAAGAGTCGAGCGTCGATTAGAAGCACGGCGGGAAACTGCGCGAAGGCGCGCTAGAAACTCCTCGAACGAAAATGGTTTGGTCATATAGTCGTCGGCCCCGATATCAAGCCCTTTGACAACGTCCGGCACAGTGTCCCGAGCAGTCAGGACCAAAATCGGCGTGTTGTTACCGCTCTTGCGTAAGCGCCGCGCGACTTCGTACCCGTCAATACCCGGGAGCATCAAGTCGAGCACGATTGCTTCACAGTCAAGACCCTGGGCCATTTCGAGCCCAGCGCGGCCGTCGTACGCCAGACTGACAGTGTGGTTTTCTTCCTCGAGACCCTTCCTCAGGAGTCCCGCCATCTTTTTCTCATCTTCGATGATAAGGACGTGCATAAGTAGCGGATTCCCTCGTAGACGCCATGATCCTTCTCACCTGATTGGAGGTTGCTTATGTCTTCCCTGGAAAGCAAGCGTAACTCCGTCCTAGAGACTACGCTGACTAAGGACAATGGGCTTTCCGAGGCATGGCAATTGCCTAATACACAATGCGAACAAAGCGTGATTGCTCGCCCAAACGAACTGCCTTGCGCTATCGGGCCAATGGACAATGCCATTTAAGACAGGAGAACCTGAAGATTCCATGAGCCAAGCCTAGCGGAAGCTCTGGTAGCTGACATCCGTGACAGCGCAGCGAAGTAGAGAATCGCGAAGCTAGCAGTGGTGCTCTTCGGGAGCAGTTCCGAATTGCTCATGGAATTTTCAGGTAACTCCGATATACGACCATAAGCGTCTGACCGGTGGCTAGGCCGATTCTTACTAAGCATCCCGGCGCAAGGGGGGGGATAAGGGGAATGCACGGCGCGCCGTGAGGTCCCTTCGGAATGCGCAGTGTGTGAAGTGCAAGCTAAGGCGCGGAGCGGCGCGCTCATACAATTTCATCAGAGAGGTATTCCAATGACGAGGCAACTTTTCGCGAGATTTTTTCTTAAGGCTTGCACGGCGTGCTGCTGTGCACTGGTTCTTTGCAGTGGTGTCTTCGCTGCGGGCTACAAGATAGCCCGAAGAATACCTGTTGGGGGTGACGGAGCATGGGACGGCCTGGCGATTGATCCCGACGCGCAGCGGATTTACATCACGCGCGGCACGCACGTGATGGTTGTCGATGAGACTAGTGGCAAAGTCATTGGTGACATTCCACTCGCCAGCACCAAAAACGTACACCATGTGGCGATTGCGCAAGACTTAGGAAAGGGGTTCACGAGTAACGGCAGCGCGAATACCGTGACCATTTTCGATTTGAAGACGCTGAAGCCCATTTCCGATGTCAAGGTCACCGGCCAGGACCCTGACGCGATCGTCTACGATCCGACGACAAAGCGCGTTTTTGTGTTCAATGCCAAGACTAACAACGCGACTGTGCTCGACGCCAACAATGGCCAGCTGGTTGGAACGGTGAAGCTGAGCGGTGCGCCCGAACAAGCGCTGCTGGACGGCAAGGGCAGCGTCTTCGTAAATATCGATGACAAGAGCTCCCTGGTCCAGTTCGACGCGAAGACGCTCGCCGTGAAGAGCGAATGGCCGCTAGCGCCTTGCGACGGGCCTTCCGCTCTTGCTTTTGACTCGGCCCACCGGCGCTTCTTCGCAGCTTGCGACAAGATGATGGTTGTCGTGAATGCGGACACCGGGAAGGTGGTTGCTTCGCCCCCGATTGGCGGGGATCCCGACGGCAATGGGTACGATCCGGCCACAGGCTTTGCGTTCGCATCGTGCAAGGAAGGTCTGATTTCCGTTGTCCACCAGGATTTAGCGGACAAGTATAGTGCCATAGGCAACGTCAACACGCAGTTCGGTACCGCCACGATGGCGCTAGATCCGAAGACTCATCATGTCTTTACTGTGACGGCGGATTACGCCACGCCTGCGAAGACACCGGACAATCCCAAACCGCGCCCGAAGCAGATTCCCGGCTCATTCGTGGTTCTTGAGCTGGCGCAACAATAATTGGAGGTTGGTTCGGCGATTCGAGGCAGTTTTCAGTGACTGTCCAGTGACTGTTCGTGTTTGGTCAGTTCAAATCCAACGGAGGATCGAATGAAAAAGCCCTTTGGCTTCTGTTTACTTTTGTTGCTGGGAATTACGCTTACGGCATGTCAGGGGCAGCAAGCTACTGCGCCTCCGGCATCACAGCCTGCAGCCGAGGCTGCGCCCCCAATGGTGTTGACTGCCACTGTTCCACTCGAAGGCGTGAAGGGGCGTTTCGATCACTTTGCGACTGGTAAGGGTAAAGTTTTTCTCTCGGGCCTCGGCAATAATTCCGTGGAGATCATTGACCTGTTTCAAGGGACGCGCGTCCACGAAATAACCGGGGTGCCGAACCCGCAGGGCGTGGCCTTTTCGCCCGAGGCCAACAAGCTGTTTGTCGCGAGCGAGAAGGGAAAGGTCTATATCTACGACGGCGACTCGTTCAAGCTTCAGAACACCCAGGATTTTGATGGCGGCGCGGATAATCTGCGCTACGACGCTGCCACCAAACGCGTATACGTCGGCTGTGGCGATGACGAGAAGAACTCCGCGATTGCTGCCATCGATGCGATGACTGGTAAGCGCACCGATGAAGTTTACAAGCTTGGAGGAGAGCCGGAATCGTTCCAACTGGAAAAGTCAGGACCCAATATCTACGTCAATGTCCCGGACTTAAAGGTGATCAAGGTCATCAATCGCACGACCAAGGAAATCACGCAATGGCCGGTCACCAATCAACAGAACTTCCCCATGGCGCTGGATGAAGGCAATCACCGACTGATCATCGGCACACGCGAACCGGCAACTGTGTCTGTTTTCGACACGACTATAGGCAAGATGGTCGTATCCGTCCCGACGGTTCAAGACACGGATGATTTGTATTACAGTGCCGAGAAGAAGCGCCTCTTTGTCCCTGGACGCGAGGGCGCCATCTGGGTCTATCAGCAGAATGATCCCGATCACTACGCGCTCATCTCGAAAGTTCCTACAGTAGTTGGCGCGGGCACGGCTGGCTATTTCGGAAGACAAGGAAAGGGATTCGACCGTTTCTATCTGGCCGTTTCCGCAACCGCGAGCTCGAACGCCGAGGTCAGGATCTATGCGGTCCAGGATTGACCCTTCGAATAGGAGATGGCGTGCTAACACCGACGAGAGGAACCTAAGACAGAGTATGCGTTAATCATTAGGGACCGATTTGAATTGAAAAGGGAGGACATTCTCCATGACTTACAGAAAGGTCGCGTTTTTTGCGGGCATGTGTTTAGGGGTTATTTTGTATCTCCTCGTTGGGACCGGCTCCCTCACCACAGCAGCGGGAGGCTCTTCCGGCTATCACATCATCAAAACGATTCCCATTAGCGGCACTGAGGGCTGGGATTACCTCACTATGGACAGCGATGCTCGAATCCTGTACATCAGTCGCCAAAACCACCTGGATGCTGTGAACGTGGACACCGGTACCGTTGTTGGGAAGGTGACCGGATTGGGTGGAACGAACGGCTTGCTGCCTGTCCCCGAGCTCGGGCGTGGCTTCGTCACCAATGAAGACACGAGCGAGGTTTTCATTGTTGACCTCAAGACCCTGCAGAAAATCGGGACCGTCAAAACGGGCAAAGCCCCGGACTCGTTTGCTTACGAACCGGTCACCAAACGCGTCTTTATCATGAACAGTGCCGGAGCGAGTGCGACTGCAATTAATGCTGCCGATGGCAGTGTTACGGGCACAGTAGAGCTGGGCGGTCAGCCGGAATTCGTTGTGGCTGACGGGAAAGGAAAGGTGTTCATCAACATCACGGACAAGAACGAAATCAGTGAGGTGGATGCAGAATCGTTGAAGGTGTTGCACAGCTGGTCGCTCGCGCCTGGCGTCGGACCGTCGGGAATCTCCATGGACCGCAAGAACAGGCGCCTCTTCTCTGCCTGCGATAACCAGACAATGGTCGTGATGAACGCAGACAACGGCAAGGTGGTGGCCTCTCTACCCACCGGCGCGGGAACCGATGCAAGTCTGTTTGACCCGGCCACCATGAACGCGTTCGCTTCCGCGGGGGGATCCGGGACTCTAACGGTGATCCACGAAGATTCCCCGGATAAATTCAGGGTCTTGGAAGACGTCACAACACAATCGGGCGCCCGAACGATGGCCCTCGATACTAAAACGCACAACGTATTGCTCGCCACCGCGAGGCACGGACACGGATCGACGCACTTGGACGTCCTGCCCGATACTTTCGTGGTGTTGGTGGTCGGGAAATAACCAGAGTTAGAGTGATTGGGCAGGTTGTTATGAACTGGCGGAGCGAAAAGAGACCGTCTAGCGATTTGATTTTTTTATCGCGATCGCCCTAACGACCTCGCAGGAAAGTATGCCGGTGCCCTGTCTTCTCGCGTCTCCTTTGGGAGGGACCGAGCATGCTTTCTTCGAGCAGCCCCAGGGAGGGTTAACCTTCCCTGGGGCTTAGGTTCGAATTCCAATCTTCCGCCCGTTTGACGAGCTGGACTAGAAGGCCTACCTACTTGTTGTCGGTAGATAGGATCGCGCCGTTTCATTTTGGGGCAACAGAATTGGGGGCTGCTAATGAGTAAGCGCTGGGCTAACGTATCGGCTGTCCGTGTGTCAATGTTACTTTCGATTCTTGGGACGGTGCCTATGACTGTTGCAGCTCAGAGCCGCCCCGCAGACCCGCCGCTGAAGCTCGTTCAGACGATTCCGATGCCTCAGATCAAGTGCCACAATCCTGATCAGAGCAAGGGACAATTGTTACAATCCGTCGATACCGAATTCATGCCAGTCATGACTTGTCACTTTGACCGGATCGGAGTCGACCCGAAGAACGGGCGCCTCTTCGTGGTTGCAGAGAACGATGGGACAGTTGAGGTCTACGGCATTCCTTCCGGCAAGCTCCTGCACAGCCTCACGGGATTTGCAATGTCTCACAACGTCGTTTATCGCGCGGACACGAACCGTATCTACGCCACTGATGGAAGTCGCACGGAAGGAGCTCTTCGCATTTACGATGGAACGACTTACGAGCTGATCAAATCCGTGAAGATGCTCCCCGATGCTGACTCCATGGACTACGACCCCGCAACGCATTATCTCTACTTCACGAATGGCGGCGATTTCGCAAAGCTTGAGTACACGTTGCTGACCGTTTTCGACACGGACAAGGACGAGCGCATCGACGACATCAAGTTCAATACAGGCCGCCTCGAACACATGGTCATGGAAAAATCGGGGCCCAGGCTCTTCATCACAAGCCCGAACAACCAAGAAGTTGCTGTGATCAACAGAAAAACGAGAGCCGTTGACGCAACCTGGCCGGTGTCCGGGGGCAGCTTCTGTGTCGCTGTGGATCTAGATGAAGCTCACCAGCGTCTGTTCGTCACCTGCCGAAGCGGCACGTTGAACGTCTTAGATTCAGAGACAGGTCGGCTTGTCGTCACCGTGCCGATCGCCAAAGGCACTGACGATGTGCTTTACGATGCGGGGAGCCGCCGAGTGTACGTCACATCCGCGCAAGGATTTATCGAGATTCTTCACCAAGCCGATCCCGATCACTACGAGACGATTGCCAAAGTTTCGACGGGTCCAATGGGAAAAAACCTCGCGTTCATCAAATCTCTGCACCGGCTTTACGTGGCCGTGCCGCCATACGGGAACGTACAAGCCAAGATTCTGGTGTACAGCGACCAGTAATCCGGTAATAGGAATGGAACTACATTTGAGTTGCGGGACCCGAAGTCGCACGGCTTCGGCGAGGAGTATCAAGTGAAAAAGCTTTCGGCGGCCTCGTTTTGGGCGACACTGCTATTTCTACCAGTCTTGGCCTCCGGTCAAGCGAACCCCGTCCTAGTGCTGAAGACCCGCATCGCCCTGACAAATGTGGACGGCCGCATGGATCATCTCGGCGTCGATCTCAAGGGCCAGCGCCTCTTCGCGACCGCGATTGATAATCATACGGTCGAAGTTGTTGACCTGCGAACGGGCCGGCAGGTCCACACGATAGGCGATTTGAATCGTCCGCAAGCTGTGTACTATAACCCCTCCACAAACAAACTCTTCATACTCTGCGGAGGCGACGGCGCGGTGAAGATTTTTGACGGCACCACCTTTCGCCTTTTGCAAACCGTGAATCTTTCATCCGATGCTGACAATGCCCGCTACGACGCCCGCAGCAAGCGGGTGCTCGTCGGCTACGGCGGGGAGAAGTTTCTGTTTGGCAAGGTCGTACGCGGCGAAGGCGATGGCGGGCTGGCGCTTCTGGATTCCACGGGAAAGAAGACCGGCGAGATCGCCGTCGACGCCCATCCCGAATCGTTCCAACTCGAGAAATCGGGGACTCGCGTTTTTAGTAATGTCCCTGACCGGCATGAAATCCAGGTCGCTGATCTTGCAAAGCACTCCGTGGTGGCCCACTGGGCCGTGAGCTGTGAGGACAATTTCCCGATGACGCTCGACGAATCCCACCATCGGCTCTTCGTTGCCTGCCGAAACCCAGCCAATATCCTTGTGTTCGACACAACAAGTGGAAAATCGGTAGCTTCACTCGAAGCGGCAAGCTCGGACGACCTCTTCTACGACGCGAACAAGGGAAGAGTCTATTTGCTCGGCCAGACAACGGAAAGCGATCCCAGGGCTGCTGGCCGCGGGTTCATTGACGTCTTCCAGCAGGATGACGCAGATCATTACACCAAGATCGCCGACTATCCGACGGGATCGGGGGCTTGGACGGGGTTTTTCGTCCCCGAGTGGGGTGAACTCTTTGTCGCCACCCGCCGACAAGGTAGCCTGAGCGCGGAAATCCTGGTGTACGAGACAAAATAAGCATCACAGGGCGAGAGGGAACCAATGAGGCGGATCAGTTTGGTTGGTAGCGCGGTTGTGTTAATGACGTGTGTCGGTTTGGCATCCGCTCAGCGCGCAACGCCACCTGCGCTGGCCGCTGCAGACGCGGGCAAGACATCGCCTCTCTATTTGAGGACCCGCATCGCCTTGCCAGGGGTATACGGCCGGATGGACCACTACGGCTGGGACACGAAACGTGGGGTACTGATCGTGTCGGCGCTCGGAAACGACACCGTGGAGCTCATCGACTCCTGGAAGCGGATTCGCACGATTAGCGGCTTTGACCACCCACAGGGCTCCATTTACATTCCGGACGCGGACCGGATTGCGGTTTCCGACCAAAGTGGGAAGTTGCGCTTCTACGAGGCTCAATCTTACGAACTGCTCAAGACGCTCGACTTTGGAGATGACGGGGATGCAGACAATCTCCGCTACGATCCCTCAGCGAAGCTACTCTATGTCGGCTATGGTGAAGACGAAACCGGGGCGCTCGGTGTGGTTGACCCCTTCAAGATGGAGCGCGTGCAGGACTTCAAGCTGGGAAGTCACCCCGAATCCTTCCAGCTGGAAAAGGGCGGATCGAAGATCTTCGTGAATCTCCCCGATCAAGGATCGTTTGGCGTGGTGGACCGCAAAACGGGCGCGGTCACGAAATGGAAAATTCCAGGCATCGCGAAGAACCACACACTGGCACTGGACGAAGCGAGTCACCGTCTCTTCACGGCTGAGCTGGCGCCTCCCGGAGGGCTGACGGTGGTTGACGCGGAATCCGGCAAAGTGGTTGCCCACCTTCCGTGCGTGGTCGGCGTTGACGACTTGTGGTTTGACGCACCCAGAAAGCGAATCTATGCCCCCGGATCTGGCTTCATCGACGTATTTCAGCAGATGGATGCCGATCGTTACGCGCGCATCGCGCATGTATCCGTCGGGGTTGGTGCAGGAAGCACGAGCCTTCTTCTGCCGGGGAACAGGACTACTGAGGGTACGCTTTATATGTCCTGGCCGAACATGCTTGCACAGGGCGGTTCCGAGGTCTTGTTATTCTACGTTAGCGACTGAGGGACTCGTTGCTGAGGTGATCTCGTACCCGTAATAGCCGCCTGAAGCTACGTGTGATTCTGCCTTCCATCAGACTCTCTTGATTCGTTTTTCAATAGGCTCGGCTCATAGAATCTTCAGGTTTTTCCTATATGAAATAGCCATCGTCATCCGGCCCGAGTAACAGTCGATTTGTGGGGGACGCAATGCCACAACGAAGTGATCAAGAACTGGTTTCCTGAGACATCATTGGCGCAGAACTAGGAATGACAGGAGGAGGGGCGCTTAAGATCTACAACCAGGTCCTTAAGAAGATACGCGAACATCTACGAGACAATCCGGTGCAGGCAGAAGCCGCCCACAATCTACTTATAGATCGTGAACCGCGGTATTACGGCGATAACGTCGATCTTGACAGTGAATGTGAGAACTTCTGAGCGCCCACGAATTGCCGGATGCCTCAGAGGGTTGCGAGTTCTCATGGAATTTTCAGATTGTGCGAGTAGAGTCGCGCCACTACCTCCTTATGATGAGACACCCGGTGTGTCCTTGAAGTGGACGGAACCGAGACTGCGATTTGGGGAGCTGAACATCGAGAGACTTTGCCGGTGATACAGGCTGTTCAAAAGTTGTGGGACCTGTCCCGCATCAGCCTTTCCGGGGGGCACATTATGAGGAAGTACGTCACGCTGGGCCTGCTCGCGGCAAATTGTCTAATTGTTTTGGGAATTTGGGCAACTCCGCCACAACAGAGCACGGAGCTTCTTCGACTTGTCCAGACAATCCCCTTGCCGGGTGTGCAAGGCCGCCTGGACCATTCCGCTGTTGACTTGAAGGGCAAAAGACTGTTCGTCGCGGCCCTCGGAGACAACCAAAACACAATCGAGGTCGTTGATCTCAAGGCGAACAAACGGGTGTCGAGCATACCCGGCCAAAGTAAGCCTCAAGGCGTCTTCTACTCCAGCGAGCTGAAAAAGCTTTTTGTGGCAAACGGAACGGACGGCACTTGCAAGATTTTCGACGTCACAACGCTGAAGCTGATCGACAGCTTGGCGGTGGGAGCCGATGCCGACCACGTCGGCTATGACCCGTCCACAAAATATCTTTATGTCGGCGTCGGCGACGCTAAGTCTGGCGCTCTCTCTGTGATCGACACACGCACCAACAAACATGTGGAAGATATCAAGACGGACGCCCGCCCCGGTGGGATTAAGTTCGACAAATCGAGCCCACAGATTTTTGTAACACTCGCGGGAGCGACGAATCTCGGAGTTGTGGACCGAAGCAAGCGGCAGCAGATAGCGACATGGCCCGTAAGTGGAGTGCAAGGCAATGTTTCGCTAGCACTTGACGAGAAGGACCGCCGCCTTTTCGCGGGTTCGCGAACCCCGCCGATGATATCGATATTTGACACGACTTCGGGCAAGCAAATCAGTCAGGTAGAAGGAATCGCAGGGATTGACGACCTTTGGTACGACGCACGGCACCACCGCATTTACGCGTCGGGTGGAAGAGGCACTGACGTAGGGTTCGTTTACATCTACGAGCAAAAAGACCCCGACCATTACGAGCTGGTTGGCAAGGTTCCCACAGCTCCAAGTGCGGGTACATCTCTTTGGGTACCTGAATTGAATCGGCTTTACGTTGCGGCCCCGGCCAACGACAAACAAGATGCAGGCGTAATGATTTTCGAGCCTCAGTCTTAGAAGAGCGGTTTGGGTTCTCCAAAGGAGAGCAGCATGACACAGCTTCGCGTCGCTCTAAAGATTGGTTTCGTAGCCATCGTAATCATAACTGCGGCAGTGGGCCTTGTCCGCAGGACGGAGGCGCAGACAGGGGCTGCGCCTCTGAAACTTCTGCAGACTATTCCCCTCCCAGGCATTGACGGTGCAATGGACCACATGGATTTGGACGTCCAGGGACAGCGCCTGTTCATCCCGGCTGAACAGGCAGGGCTTATTGAAGTTGTGGACGTTAAGAACGGAAAGCGGCTGCTCACGATTAGTTCGGTTCGTTGGCCGAGCACCATCGCCTATCATCCGCAGTCAGACGAAATTTTCGTAAGCGACCGCGAGGAAGGAAACGTCAAGGTCATCAGCGGCAAGACGTATGAGCTGGTGAAGACGATACAGCTCACGAAGGGAGCGGATAACGCGACTTACGATCCTGACACCCAGTATTTTTACGTTGCCTACGCGGGCCGCAATGCCGGGATGGCCTACACCATGATCGGCGTCATCGATACGAATTCGAAAGAGCATATCGGCGATATCCGCGTCGACGCCGCGAATATCCAGGCCATGGCCATTGAGCCTGGCACAGGTCCCAAAAAGATGTACGCCGATATTGCGGACAAGCACCAAATCGCGGTGATCGATCTTCAAAAACGGACTGTCATCAAGACGTGGCCCACGACTCCGGAATGCCAGGGACCCTACGCAGCGACTTTGGATAGCGCGCACCACCGGCTCTTTGTCGGTTGTCGAATGTATCCCACGCAGTCGCAATGGTGGATGCCCGGAAAGATGATGGTCATGAATACCGATACGGGTGAGATGGTCGCCGTTTTCGATGCGGTCGGAGGCTCGGATGAAATGTACTTTGACCCCGCCAGCCAGCGTGTATACCTGCAAGGATACGAAGGCATCGCCGATGTGTGGAAAGAGATTGACCCGAACCACTACGAAATGATCGGAAAGATTCAAGGCGGCGTTCACGGAAAAACATCTCTTCTAGTTCCGGAGCTCAAGCGGTATTACGTCACAGTCTCGCGTCATCAGGACATCGTTTTCGGCGTCGGGGGCGGAAAATTGAAGAGGGATACGTAGAAATTTACGAAGTTCAACCGTAGATTGCAAAGCGAGGTGAACGCAATGAGAATGCTCATTTCGATCGGGATAATCGCGTCGGTTAGCCTGATGGTTCCCGGTGTCCTAGCCGCCCGGCAGGACAAGGAGCCGCTGCAACTCGTCCAGAAAATTCCTCTGCCGAACGTCAAAGGGCGCATCGACCACATGGACGTGGATGTAAAGGGCAAACGACTGTTCGTCGCCGGCCTCGAAAACGGCACGCTCGAAGTTGTGGATTTGAAGGAAGGAAAATGGATCCGCAGCATACCCGGCTTCAAGGCCCCGCAGGGCATCGCGTATCTCCCGTCGCTTAATAAAGTGTTCGTGGCGAGCAACGACGACGGGATGGTCAGAGTCTTCCGTGGGGACACGTTCGAGCTGCTCGATTCGATTCAACTAGATTTAGGCCCGAATCGCGTCGCCTATGATTCGCATACGAACCTCCTTTATGTTGGATACGGCGGGAGGGTTGCAAAAAAGGACAAAGGGGAAGTCGGGATTATCGATGTGAAGACGAACAAGCATATGGGCGACATCGATGTGGGCCTACGGGCGGCCGAAATTCTAATGGACAAGTCAGGTCAGACGCTTTTCGTCTTTGACAACGTCGCCGCCAAGATTCAGGTCATTGACACGAAGAAACGGACGATGGTGTCAGCGTGGCAAGTGAGCAGCGAGCGACCCGGTGACGGCGCGTTTGATGAGGCAAACCATCGGTTGCTGATCGGAACGCGCATGCCGCCGACGATGACGGTCATGGATTCGGACACTGGTAAGGAAGTCGCGAGCTTGCCCACAGTCGAAGGCATGGACGGCGTCTACTACGACGGAATCCACAAGCGCGTGTACATTTCGGGCGGCCGTGACACTGACGTTGGATACGTTTTCGTCTACCAACAGCAGGACGCCGATCACTACACACAAATCGGCAAGATTTCCACAAGGTCGTTTGCCGGCACGTCGTTCTGGTCGCCGGAATTCAATCGCTATTATGTAGCCGCGGCGGCGAACGACAAGGAAGAAGCAGCGATTCTGGTGTTCGAGCCGCAGCCGTAAGAGGTGTCTCATTAGGACGAAATGAAAGGACCATGGGAATCGATAAGCTTGCTTGGTCCACCGGTGATTTCGCAATAGAAGCGGAGGTCTATGCGAACACGAAAAAATTCACAAGTTCGTTAGACCTTCAAAAGCGAAGCATGGTTCCAGTGAAGAAGCATTCTGCATGGATCGATGTCATTAAATAAAGGAGAAATACATGAAGAAGCGTTACGCAACACTTGGAGTTTTACTTGCGGCAACCGCTGTGATTCTAATGTTTGGCGCAGCGCCAAAGGCGGCTCAGGAGCAGTCCTCCGAACTTGCGCCACTGCAACTCGATCAACGAATCCCGGTGCCGGGTGTCTCCGGCCGCATTGATCACTTTACTGCCTATCCCAAACGTCGGCTGCTGATTTTTGCTGCGCTTGGAAACAATACAGTGGAGGTGATCAACACTTTTGAGGGCAAGGTAATCCAGACTATCAAGGGCTTGGACGAGCCTCAGGGAGTACTCTTCGTTCCGGAGTTCAACAAGCTCTTCGTGGCCAACGCAGGAAACGGCACGGTCAACGTTTATGACGGCAAGACGTGGGCTCTTCGCAAGAGCATCCCGTTTGGCGAGGAAGCAGATACGGACAACCTTCGGTATGATGAGGCTACCAAACGGGTTTATGTCGGCATCGTGGGCGGCGTTGCCATGATCGACGCGGCGACGGAAACTCATGTTGGGAAGGACCTCAAGGGTAGTGGCGCTCATTCCGAGTCGTTCCAGTTGGAAAAGAAAGGGTCCCGCGTTTTCATCAACGTGCCGGATGACGACAGTATCGTTAACGTAATTGACCGCAAAACCGGCGAACTTACCAAATGGAGTCTCGATGGAATCAAAGCAAACTATCCCATGGCGCTCGATGAAGACGACCACCGGCTATTCGTCTTTACCCGAAGACCTCCACTCGTGGTCGTACTTAATACCGACAATGGCAAGCAAGTTGCGAAAGTTCCCATCGGGGGCAACTGCGACGATGGCTATTACGACGCGGACCGCAAGCGAATCTACGCTCTCGGAGCCAACGGCTATATCAGCGCGATCCAACAGAATGACCCGGACCACTATTCGTTGATTTCCAATATCCCCTCGACGGTAGGTGTGCGCACCGGCATTTTCTTTGGGACAAGCTTGTACGTCGGCGTGCCAGCGCAGGGATTGGAACCCGCGCAAGTGTGGTTTTATGCCGTGCCAGAATAGCGTGGAATAAAAACGCCGCGGCAAGCTGTACCTAGGCATTCCGGCCAAGAAAGAACAGCCCTCGCAAATCTGGGCGTTTGGGCTGCAGGAGTAAGGCGGCAATCAGAGTTTCGTCATCGCCTATTGCGGCGTGCACGTCGTAGCGCCTAGCGCTGTATACAATCATGGAGGCCCTTAATTGGATTCACCTTGCCGGGAGTGCTTGGTCTTGGTTAGCAGATATTGCGGACAAGATGCTGCGACATTCAAAAGGGAGCGGAACGTCTCAGGGGCCATTCCTTCGAACCTTTGTCTCGGCCTGCGGAGAATGAGTCGGCGTCCTTTGCAGATATCAGGACCTTCTCAATTAGCGGCCCGCCTTTGGATTTTGACAAGTCTGCTGTTCATCCTGATTACAGCTCGTACACTTCCAGCTCAGACTTCAGGCGGATCGATTACCGGAACCGTCATAGGTGCGTCGGGTGGTGCACTGCCCGGCGCACAGATTTCTATTACTAACCTCGATAGCGGAACGGTCGTGAGAACCGTTGTAACCGATGCCCAAGGCTTCTACGTGGCTCCCGACCTAGCGCCCGGGAACTACGAAATGCGAGTTCCATCACCGGGATTCGTCAGCCAGGTATGGACCAGCATCAATATCGCAGCAGGTTCAGTGCGCGTGTTGAACCTGACCATGGCCCCAGGCAATCCTGAAACGGTCGTGCGAAACGTCGCGCCTGCGGCCCCGATTAGCCAAAACTCAGCATGCTGCGGCGGAAAGGTAAGTTCAGAAACCGTCCGCAGCACCCCGCTAAATGGTCGCGATTGGACTCAGCTCGCCACCCTTCAGGCCGGGGTGACGGGCGTTCAGACCGGAAGCCAGGCATCCGGCAACACGGAGCGTGGTTTCGGTGCGGCGATGAGCATTTCCGGCGCTCGACCCGATCAAAACAATTTTCGCGTGGACGGAATCAGCACCAACGACTACGCCAACGGGGCGCCGGGCAGCGTTCTCGGCGACAGCCTTGGGATTGATGCAGTTGAAGAGGTTTCCGTGCTGGGAAGCAACTACCCTGCGGAGTACGGTCGGACGACGGGCGGTATTGTCAATGCAGCCACACGCGCCGGCACCAATTCGTTCCACGGAAGCGTCTACGAGTTTCTGCGGAACAGTGCGCTTGATGCGCGGAATTTCTTTGACGGGCCGGTCATTCCTCCCTTTAAGCGCAATCAGTTTGGCGCCTCGGCGGGTTTGCCGATCCAGAAGGACAAGACGTTCTTGTTCGCCGACTATGAAGGGCTTCGGCAGTCACTCGGGATCACAACCGTCGACACCATGCCTTCACCGGCGGCGCGGGCCGGAAATCTTTGCTCTATTCCGACTGGCGTGACCCCCAACTGCACGCCCACAACCGTTGCGGTTGATCCGGCTGTATCAACCTTTTTGAAGACCTTTTTTCCGCCACCCAACGGGCGCTTGCTGGGCAACGGTGACACCGGGATATTCACGTTCGCCGGTCAGCAGGTGACGGACGAGAACTACGTCACGGCGCGCATTGATCGCAAGCTCTCAGAAAAAGATTCGTTCTACGGAACCTTTATGCGTGATGCCTCGATGGTCGTGCAGCCGGACGCTTTTAATGCCATCGTGTCAAACGTCGTCTCCACGCACCAACTTGTGACTCTGCATGAACAACGCGTTTTCAGCCCCACGTTTCTGAACGCCGCTCGCTTCGGCTTTAATCGTGCGATCGGCATCGAGGGAGGCATCACCAAGATCCTCAATCCGGCGGTTGAGGATAAATCCTACAGCTTCATCCCGGGCCAATTTCCGGGCCAGGTTGAGTCCGTGCCGGGAATCACAAGCATGCCGGATACGCCGATCGCGACCAACCCGGGTACATTGCAGTCGAGCAAATCCCTTCACTGGAACTCGTTTCAGGCGGGAGATGACCTCTTCTTAACGCGTGGAATCAACGCGCTCAAGTTCGGCGCTATTGCTGAGCGTATACAAGACAATGCGATCGACTTTTTCGGTTCGAATGGAGCCTTCCGGTTCAGCACACTCGCCGATTTGTTGACGAATCAGCCGCGCCAGTTTAGCGGGCTCGTGCCTTCTCCGCAAATCACCTATGGAACCCGCCAGACGCTATTCGGCGCGTACTTTGAAGACGATTTGAGAGTAAGGCCGAATCTGACGGCCAACCTGGGCTTGCGGTATGAAATCGCTACCGTGCCAACCGAGGTTCATGGCGATATTTCAAATCTACAGAACCTGACGGATGCGCAGTCGCACCTTGGCTCACCTTATTTCTTGAACCCCACGCTGCACGATTTCGAGCCACGGTTGGGTTTCGCTTGGACGCCTACGACGAATTCCAGGACGCTCGTGCGCGGGGGATTCGGCATGTTCGACGTACTCCCGCTGCCATACGAGTTCCGAGACATCACGCCGAACCAATACCCGTTCGCGCAGCAGTTCAATGGCGAACCTCCAGCGGGTTCCTTCCCAACGGGGGCTTACGCACTGCTCTCCACTAGCACTACAGGTTTTCACGCCGAGTACGTGGAACACAATCCGAAGCGCAGCTACGTGATGCAGTGGAATCTGAGCGTAGCGGAGCAGATCTCGTCCACCTGGGTCGCTACCATCGGTTATGTTGGCTCCCGCGGCGTTCATCTACCCTATCGCCTGGATAACATCAACATGGTCCTGCCGACGCTCACCGCTGTGGGTTATCTGTACCCGCTGCCAGCGACAAGTCAAACGCTGAATCCGAACTTTGGTCGCCTCACAGCTATGCTTTGGCAGGCAAACTCCTTCTACGATGCTCTACAAGCGGACCTGACAAAGAAAGTGACCCACGGCATCGAATTCCACGTTGCGTACACCTGGGGCAAAAGCATCGACACGCTATCCGCCACAGTAGCTGACGATAGTTTTCCGAATGGCGTGTTCAACCAGCTCTTCTTCGACCAGCGGACGAGCCGTGGCCTTTCGGATTTCAACGTCGCCCAAGACCTCGTCGTAAGTTATACGTGGGAGCTCCCGAGTCCCAAGCTTCATTCCAGCGCTATGGCGTGGGCGCTCGGCGGATGGGAGCTTAGCGGTGTCTACAAGGCGAGCACCGGGCAGCCGTTTACACCAATTTTCGGCGGAGATCCTTACGGGACAAAACTGGACGAAACGAGCGAGGAGCCGAATTACGTCGCCGGATGCAATCTGGTTGACTCCAACTTCAAGAAGAACCCGAATGGCCCCATCTATCTCAATACGAGTTGTTTTACGCTCCCGACCGTGCCCACTTTCCTATTGGGATCGCTGCCGTACCCATGCGCGACGTTCTCGGGGGCTGCCGCGCCGCCGCCGAGTGGACAGACGTACTGTACGAATCTTCACGGTAACCTCGGCCGTAACACGGTGATTGGGCCCGGACTGTCGGCGCTCGACTTCTCCGCTTTTAAGAACAATCACGTAAAGCGGATCTCTGAAGATTTCAACGTGCAGTTCCGTGCAGAGATTTTCAATATTCTGAATCGCGCGAATTTTTCGTCACCGACCGACAATATGAACGTTTTCGACGGAAGCGGAAGCCCGGTGGCCAGCGCGGGGCTGCTCACTTCGACGCAAACACCCAGTAGGCAGATTCAGTTCGCGCTGAAGCTGATCTGGTGACATTGGGGGGGCGCCGTCAAGGGCGCCATTATCCGAATGCAGAGGTGGGGTGATTACTGAGCTTCTATGGGCGATTTTTCTATCCGAAAGGAGTTTGCGATGAAAAAAGGGGTGATGGCCGCACTTCTTACCGGTATTCTCGCCGCGCTCGCACTGGCCCAAGCACCAAGCTACCCATTGGTGAAGGGTTCGCCCACAAACTATGGCGCCTATGGGTTCGACATCAGTTGGATCGACGCCAACACGCAAAAGTATTACCTGACCGACCGCACCAACAACGCGATTGACTATGTGGATGCTGCGACCGACACCTTCATCGGCTTCATCGGGGAGGGCAATTACACGGGAAGCCGTCCCTGCCCAAGTCAGCCAAAGAACTTGCGACACTGTGCGGGTCCCAACGGTGTCGTCACGGACGACCTCGGTCATGTGTGGGCCGGAGACGGCGCTGGCAACCTGATCGAAGCGGATGCCTCGAAGCCGGGCATGGAGATCATTCGAAAGATCCCGACTGGCGGCACACATCGCGTCGACGAACTTGCTTATGATTCGAACGACAAAATCCTGATGGTTTCAAGTGACGGAGACATGCCGCCGTACCTCACGTTCGTCTCCGTTACAGACGGACGAATCCTAGGCCACTACAAGTATCCGGCCGGCCAGGATGGAATGGAACAGCCGGTTTGGAATCCGGAGACTGGCTGATTCTACCAGAACGTCCCTGGAACGAAGAACCGAATCGACGTTTTTGATCCGCACAAACTTCCCGATCCAATCAAGAGTTTTCCGGTGGAGTGCAAAGGCGGAGTGCTTGACCTGACGCTCAGCGGTCTCGCCGTTGGACCAAAGGGCCGCCTCATGACAGTTTGCGGCAGCGTGGGCGGCCTTGGACTCGATCCGCGTACCGGAAAGCCAGGGAAGCCGATCCCCCAGGTCGGAGATACCGATGAGGTCTGGTACGATCCGGCGTCCAACAGCTACTATTTCGCGCATACCTCAGAGGGCGAGACGGAGTTGAGCAGTGCGAAGGGTGGGGCAGTCGGCATTGTCAATGCCGCCACGGAAGAATTTATTCGCGACATTCCGTTCGCGGGCGCAGGTGTCCATTCGGTCGCCGTGAACCCGAAGAACGGGCATATCTTTGTTCCTGTCTACGCCAAGGGCATTTACGTAGTTGTGCCCGCGAAATAGTTAAAGGAGGGCTTGATGCGAAGAGCTAACGAAATCGTCCTCGGCATCGCGCTAGCTGTGGTATTTGCGGATGGGGTTGGCGCTCAACAGAGTACGGCGGCAAAGCCACAGGCACAGCGGACGCAGCCGCTTGTTTTAACGGAGTCGATTCCTTTGGAGGGAATCAAAGGACGATTCGACCACTTCGGATTTGGCGGCGGCCGGATCTTCGTGGCTGCGCTCGGCAGCAACGCCGTCGAGGCCATCAATGTCGGTGCTAGAACACTGGACCATTCGATAACCGGGGTACCGGACCCGCAAGGAGTTGTTTACTCGCCTGAGACCAAGAAACTTTTCGTCGCCAGCGGTTCAGCCGGGAAGGTCTACATCTACAACAGCGCGACCTACGACCTCATCACCACAGTGGACTTTGAGGGCGGCGCTGACAACCTGCGCTACGACGCAGCGAACAAGCGCGTCTACGTCGGCTGCGGCGACGATGAAAAGACCGGTGCCATCGGGACCATTGACGCTGTCACTAACGAACGACTCGACGCTACATATAAGCTTGGCGGCGAACCGGAATCGTTCCAGCTTGAAAAGGCTGGGCCAAACATTTACGTAAATGTCCCGGACCTGAAGCAAATCGTGGTCGTAAACCGCGAGACCAAAGCGGTTTCGCATTGGACTCTGCAAGGTGTAGAGAGCAACTTCCCTATGGCGCTCGATGAAGCCGATCATCGTCTCTTTGTAGGCACCCACCAGCCTGCCCGCCTCGCTGTTTTCGATACGACCTCCGGGAAGATGGTGGCGGCGCTGCCGGGAGTGCAGGGCACCGACGACCTGTACTACGACGTCGACCGAAAGCGCGTCTACATGCCTGGCTCGGAGGGATTCATCTACGCCTACCAAATGAAGGACCCCGACCACTACCAAATCCTGGCTAAGGTTCCCACTGCGATTGGGGCAGCCACGGCGGGCTACTGGGGCAAACAAGGAAAGGGCTTCGATCGGTTCTACCTCGCAGTTCCTGCAAGGGGCAATGAGCCAGCAGAGGTCCAAATCTACGTGGTGCAGGATTGAGGCGATCCCAAGTCGGGCCAAAACTCGCTTCGCTTGGAGGAGAACTATGAAGAGAATCGCTGACATCGGCTTTGTTTTTTGGCTGGTTCTTTCGTCCGCGTATTGCATGGCGGCCCAGCAGAAACCGGCGACGGACGAGAACGGACCGCTAATCTTGACGTCTCAGATTCCCCTGCCTGGGGTTCACGGTCGCTTTGACCATTTCACGTTTGATCCGTCCGAACCTGCCCGGGTATTCATCTCCGCTCTTGGCAACAATTCCGTGGAAGTGATCGACCTTGTTGAGGACACGGTGGTACAGCACATTTCCGGCATCCCGGAGCCCCAGGGCATAGCTTTTGCGGTCGGCCTGAACAAGCTCTTCGTCGCAAGCCGTAAAGGCAAGCTCTATATCTATGACGGCGGTGACTATAAGTTGATCACCGCCATCGACTACAACGCCGACGTGGATAATCTTCGGTACGACGCAGGTTCAAAACGCATTTACGTCGGATATGGCGACGAAGACAAAGCAGCGATCGGAATGGTGGACGCTACGACAAACCAGCGCCTCGACGAAGTCTACAAGACGGGCGCCCATCCGGAGTCTTATCAGCTGGAAAAATCGGGTCCCAATATCTACGTCAACCTAGAGGACCTAAAGCTCGTTGGGGTCATCAATCGCAACACAAAAGAACTCACGAAATGGGAATTACCCCCCAAGTATGAAGAGAATTTTCCTATGGCGCTCGATGAGGCCGATCACCGACTGATGATCGTTACGCGAACTCCACCTCGGCTCGTTGTGTACGACACGAATTCTGGAAAAGCAGTCGCGACCCTGCCTTGTGTCGCTGATGTAGACGATCTCTACTACGACGCCAATCATAAACGCGTTTACATCCCCGGCGGACAGGGATTTATCGACGTGTTTCAACAAAAGGACGCCGATCACTATGAGCGGCTGGCCAGGATTCCGACGGTGATCGGCGCGCGCACCGCAGGTTATACGCCGAGGGTAGGAAAGAAAGGACTGGACCGAATTTTCTTGGCAATTCCCTATTCACCGAACAAGGACGCAGCAGTGTGGGTTTATACCGTGCAGGAATAGAGGTTTGCGAATTCGCGATTTGGTGTGTACATATATTTCAACCAAGGGGACATAAATGAGGCTAATTCGGCTGGCGTATCTGATGATGCTTGTGTTGTTGAGTTCTGCGGGCGCGGTGGCACAGGAGCTGCCGACTGACGAGAACGCACCGCTCGTCCTTGTCCGCATCATCCCAATTCCGGGTGTTTTGGGCCGATTTGATCATATGGCGGTGGATAACGGCGGCGGCCGTGTTTTCGCCGCGATCTACGGGAATGACAGCGTCGAAGTGATTGACACAGCGCGAGGCATTCGCGCTCGTAGGATTCAGGAGGGCTTCATCAAGCCCCAAATGGTGACTTATCTTCCGGACATGGACCGAATCGTGGTATCCAGCGAAGGTGACGGCTCATGCAAGGTTTTCGATGCGAACACGTATAAGCTGATGGACACGGTGAAGTATTCCGACGACGCCGATCAATTGCGTTACGATCCAGCAGCAAAGCGCGTCTACGTTGGGTACGGCGACGGTGCCGAGAGCGCTATCGGAGTGTTCGACGCAACAACCAACAAGAAGATCGGGGAAGACTTCAAGCTCGGCGCGCATCCAGAATCGTTTCAACTCGAGGAGAAAGGCCCGAAGATCTTTGTCAACCTCGCTTCGATTAGCCAGATCGCCGTGATCGACCGGAACACGCGCAAGATCGATAAGTGGAAGCTTCAGAGCGCGGGTACCAATTTTCCGATGGCCCTCGATGAAGCTCATCGGCGATTGTTCGTGGCGGCTCGCAAACCGGCTCGGCTGCTCGTGCTCGATATGGACACCGGAAAAGAGGTCGCGAGCTTGCCGGGTGCGATTGACACCGACGACATGTCATGGGATCCCGATCGCAATCGAATTTACGTCACCAGCGGAGAAGGCTACATTTTTGTTTATCAGCAAATCGATGCGGATCGCTACCAGCGAATCGCAAAAATTCCCACCGCCGTCGGCGCGCGCACGAGCGCATACACCGGGCAGGTCGGAAAACACAACAGTTTCTACTTGGCCGTCCCCGCACGGGCCGATCGAGGTGCGGAACTTTGGGTTTACGAAACGCGAGACTGAACAAATTGACCGTTTTTCGGAGACATTGTTGTGTTCGGGGTTTTCTTGCTGGCCGTTTTTAGCCTCGACCGGAAGAGGAATGAAAATCTTTAAGGTTTGAAGCGGGAGAATCGAAAAACGATGAAAGTCCGTGATCTGTCGAAGCGCGAAGGTTTAAAGTGACCGTCAAATGCATGTCCTGATCGTTGAAGATAACAAGAAGATGGCAGGGCTCCTTAAGAAAGGACTCGAGGAGAGAAACCACTCCGTTAGTCTCGCATTTGACGGCTGCACAGGTTTCGAGGCGGCCACATCTTCTGATTTTGCTGCCGTCATTTTGGACTTGATGCTCCCAAGGATGGATGGTTTCGAATTCCTGCGCCGCCTGAGGCAAGATGACGACCATGTCCCGATTCTCGTGCTAACGGCGAGAGACTCTACGACTGACATCGTGAGGGCGCTCGACCTGGGCGCCGACGACTACCTAACAAAGCCTTTCTCATTTGCGGAGCTCTTGGCGCGGCTGCGCGTGCTAGGCTCCTACGGTTCAGTTCCTCGACCTATCCTACTAAGGGTCGCGGATATCGTGCTCGACCCATCGACTTGTCACGTTACCCGCAGCGGGCAGGAGATTCACCTGAGCCGGACGGAATACAGGCTGCTGGAGTGCCTCATGCGGCGGCCCGGCCAGCTTGTTCCTCGCAACATCATTGTTGAGAGCGTATGGAATTGTGAACAAGATGTTGAAGAAAACACGCTGGACGCGCTGGTTTTCACGTTGCGCAGCAAGATCGATAAGGGCTTCGATTCGAAGCTTATACACACGATCAGAGGCATCGGTCATTCCATTCGAGAAACTAAATCATGAAGCCCTTGCCCATTCGTCTGCGATTGACAGGATGGTACTTCACCATTTTCGCCGCGTTCCTGTGCTTGTTTAGCTTGTACGCCTACTTTGCCATGGGTAACAGCGTTTACCGAACAGTGGATGAAGAACTTCGGGACAGGGCGGATGGCGTTCGCGGGCTAATCCAGAGGGTTGTCGTAGATGAACCGGGAGACCTGCACAACGAGCTTCGGGAACATTCGGAACTGCAGCCGGGTGCGCTCCTACAGGTATCGGACCAGCAAGGCAATTGGGTCTACCGTTCCAGGTCGATGAACGTTTATGGCGTTCCTAGAACTCAGGGGAGTTCCGTTGCACCCTCTACATTCCTTGCCGGCGACGTACCACTGCGTGTTCTGAGTGCAGAGGTTCAGGTTGGAAATCAATCTTATGATGTCCAAGTAGCCGCGCCTCTGGATGAATTTTACGGGGCGCAGAGACGCTTTGAAACCGTACTGGTTGTATCCATTCCAATCTTTCTTCTGTGCGCGGCAGCCGGTGGCTATTGGATGAGTGCGCGGGCGCTCGCGCCTGTCGATCGAATTACGCTGACGGCCAGAACGATCGGGGCGCGCAATTTGTCGAATCGTCTCGAGGTGCCGCAAACTCGCGACGAGTTGCAGCGCCTATCCGAGACACTGAACGGGATGCTGGAGCGCCTCGAACAGGCTTTTAGGCAGATTACCCAGTTTACAGCCGATGCGTCGCACGAATTGCGCACTCCTATCTCACTCATGCGGACGGAAGCGGAAATTACCCTTAGTCAGCCGCGTTCTGCGGACGAGTATCGCGAAGCTTTTGCCAACGTTTACGCCGAGCTAGAAAGCACCTCCGAGCTGGTTGAAAAACTCCTGATCCTGGCCCGCGCGGATTCCGGAGCAGAAACGCTTCAGAACGGGACTGTGGATTTTGCGGAGATCCTCCACGAAGCGTGTCACAAGGGACGGGTTCTAGCAGAACACAAGGCGATTAGCTTTCGGGACCATATCCCAACACAACCCCTGTGGATCAGGGGGGAAGCAAATAGCCTCCGCCGACTATTTCTTATTTTGATCGACAACGCGGTAAGGTACACCCCGCCCGGTGGAAGTGTGGAGGTTACTGGGGTCCTTAGCGATGATACTCGCTCTGCCCTGGGTGTCGTGCGCGATACGGGAATAGGGATCGCTTCGGAGGACTTGCCGCACATCTTCGAGCGGTTCTATCGCGCCGATAAGGCCCGATCCCACGAGTCGGGAGGAGTTGGCTTGGGTTTGTCGATTGGACTTTGGATCGCCGAGGCTCACGGTGGGACGATAAAAGTTGAGAGTTCGCCGGGGAGCGGCTCCGTTTTTCGGGTACAACTTCCCATGGCCAACAACGGACTTGCCAAGTAAGATACAGCCTGCCTTAGAACGTACACCCTCATCTGATCTTCAGGTTGCCAAATTAGGATTGTTCACAAAGACTGACGTGCGAGTGGATCTGTGAAACTCTCTCGGCCATCACAGGGTAGACTCGCGTTTACGTCTTGTTCTATGGGGCATTCATGTCGCGATAAGTTATATCGTCAGGGAGATCATACGACGATGTGTATTGGATTCAGCTCAGTAGACCAGCCTTCCCAGGCCGAAGTCGTCGTTGCACAGACCGTGCGAAACTGGGGCATCCCCGGTGGTGCGCGAGACCAAAAAAATCTGTGGCCGCCAACCGCCGACGTGCTGCAGGAAGCGCGCGACGATTTCACGAATCACTGCGCCGGGTGCCACGGCAAGGATGGCGACGGACGAACCGGGATCGGCCAGAATCTTTATCCCAAGGCGCCCGATCTGCGCCGGCCCGAAACGCAAAACCTCACCGACGGCGAGATTCACTGGATCATTCAGAACGGTGTGCGTCTCACCGGCATGCCGGCGTTCGGCAATCCGCACGGAAGCGAGGATGACAACAGCGCGTGGAAGCTCGTGCTGTTCGTCCGCTCGATTGCGCAGGCGACGCCGCAACAAATCGCTGAGCAAAACGCGGCAGCAACTACGGCGCACTACGTCGGCTCCGCCAAGTGCCAGAAATGCCATGCGGAGATTTACAATCGCTGGAAGCAGACGCCGATGGCCAACGTGGTGCGCGACCCGCGCGAGCATCCGGACGCGATCATTCCCAATCTGGCTACAAATAACGTCAGCCCGAAATTTTCGAAGGAACAGGTCGCGTTCACGTACGGCAGTGTGTGGAAGCAGCGCTATTTCACGAAAATCGGTGACGATTATTTTCCCGAGCCCGCGCAGTGGGACATCACCAACAAAAAGTGGCTTCCCTATTTCGTTCCTCCCACAGGTGACTGGTGGGCGCCATTCTATCCTCCGGACAACATGAAGAGACCGACCGGTCCGACTTGCGACGGCTGCCATTCGGTGGACTACGACATACACACAAAGCGAGTGGCCGAGTGGAACGTGGGGTGCGAGCGCTGTCACGGGCCGGGAAGCGCACACGTCGAGCACGCCGCGCGCGACAATATTTTGAATCCCGCATGCCTGGATTACGTCTCCGCGAATGACACCTGCATCCAGTGCCACTCGCAGGGGCGTCCGCTCACGAACCCGATCGAAGGAAAATACTACGATTGGCCAGTCGGCTATCACGTGGGGCTCAACCTGCGCGACTATTGGCAACTCGAGGATCACAAGCTCGGCGAATTGAGCTTTACCCACTTCCCCGAGGGCACCGCTCACAAGAACCGCATGCAGGGTAATGATTTCGTACAGAGCGTGATGTACCGCCGCGGCGTAACCTGCTTCGACTGCCACGACGTCCACGGCACGAAGAACTACGCACAACTTCGCAAGCCGGCGAACGAAATCTGCCTCGACTGCCACGGCCCCGGCTCGCGCAACGGCCCCCGTGAAGCAACCCTCGCGGAGCATACGCGTCACAAGGACGGCTCGGCGGGTAGCCAGTGCGTAGCCTGCCACATGCCGAAGATCGAAGTGACAATTCCCGGCGTATTCGTGAGCGCGCATACGTTCTCTGTGATCACTCCCGCCATGACCGACAAATACAAGATTCCCAGTCCGTGCACGTCATGCCACACGGACAAAACGACCGCCTGGGCTGCTGACGCCATGCGCCGTTGGCCCGGCGCATCACCCTGGCGGGAGGATTAGATTTGGTGCGCTTTTTACCGTAAGCAAGGACGATTTAACTTCAGGAACGGGTCGTTGAAACTAAAGGAGGCGGTATGAAGGTTGCTGTTCCCATGGTGTTACTCGCAGGTGTGCTCTGCTTCGCCAAGTACGCCCCCGCACAGGACGCCAAACCTCTGACACTCACAGGGCGAATTCCCCTGCCCGGCGTAAAAGGGCGCATAGATCATTTCAGCGTAGATGTGAAAGGCCAGCGGCTGTTCATGGCTGGGGTAGGAAACCACAGCCTGGAGGTCATGGAATTACAGGTCGGCAAGCGCGTCAAGACCATCAGCAATCTCGCCGAGCCGCAGGGAGTGTATTTTGATCCCGAAACGAACCATCTCTACGTCGCCTGCGGACTCGACGGCGTTACCAATATTTATGATGGGACCTCGTTCCAACTCGTGGGGTCGGTGAAATTCCCCGACGACGCCGATAACATTCGCTACGACGCTCGCAGCAAGAGCGTGATTGTCGGCTATGCCGGCGCGAAGGAACTGAGGAAGCGCGTCGAGGGAACCGGAGGACTGGGATTCATTAACACGACGACTGGTAAGAAGACTCGGGACATCGTCATTGATGCCCATCCGGAATCCTTCCGGCTCGAGGAAAGAGGTCCACGCCTGTTCGTGAACGTGCCGGACAAGAAAGAAATCGAAGTCGTGGATGTGGAGAAAGGAACGATCCTGGCGAAATGGCCGGTAACCACTTCAAAAAATAATTTCCCGATGTCGCTAGACGAAGCGCATCACCGGCTGTTCGTGGGCGCTTGGACGCCTCCGCGCCTGCTGGTTTTCGACACGGAGTCGGGCAAGCAAGTTGTAGCGTTGCCATTGGGAGAAAAGGGCGTGGCGGACCCCTCGATTGTCGGCGCGACAGACGATCTCTTCTACGACGCGGCCCGGAGTCGCATCTACGTGCTCAATGCCCGCGGTGCCATTGACGTCTTCCGGCAAAATGATCCCGATCATTATGCATTGCTTGCCAGCGTCCCGACTCCCCTCAAAAGCCAAACCGGACTCTTCGTGACCGAGTGGGGAAAGCTCTTCGTCGGGGTGGTCCAGCAGGGCTCCAAGAACGCCGAGCTCCAGATATACCAGGCAAACTGAGGCCCAGATTGCTTTGCTGGCCTAGTAATTCTTTTATTTAGCTCCTTAGTAAGATATTCGGATGAAGTAATTCTCAGTGAGTATCGATCGGGAAGCTCACTGGGGCCGGAAGGGGAGCCTGGATCGTTCCGGCCCCTTGGGTGTGGGGGAAAACGTCCCCCGTTCGGGGTGTCCGACGATACAATTGACGCGAATTTAGACCTGTTCAGCAGGGGTGTCAAGAATTCCCCTCGTCGATTCGTTTGTTGACTGTGCACGAACTGTGCACGAATCGAACGTTTTCAGTACATTGGGGTTAGCTTTGAGCGAAAAGCAGAGTCCCCGATTTGTTGGAAACGTTGATAGTTAGAAGTGATGGGCGGAGTTGTTGGAGTCGAGTTGTGTGCGCCCAAGGCAGAGGCACCTGACGCCTGTTCCGTTTGTTCCAGTTGGAGAGCGGCGGTGGCTGCAACGCATTGAGGGCACAAGCCTTGTTTGATTGCTTGTCCTTTCGATCCCCACCGCCCCTACCAAATCCCAATAAAATGGGCCTTTTTTCATGTCGCTTGTCCCCAAAATCGGGTTTGTCCCCAATTGAGGCAGACACGGTGGCAAGGTGCGACGGTAGACGTCCGTTCATATCCCCCTTGTACGCGCAAACTCGATTTAGGTCCAGTTACATTTACGACTCGTTCGCAGGCGGTTGGTTCGAGATCAGTTCTGGCTAACGGAGGCTCGTAATGGCCTGTGCGATGGCCATGTTGCACAGAATGTGTGCTGCTTGCCGCACGGAGGCCTCAAAACCCGGCTCAAGATCGTCTGAAGATCCCAGTGTAGAAGATTTTATGCCCGAGCCGAAGCTTCTCACCAAAAGTCATCGATTTCGATATCCGTCGAAGACCTGGAAGCCTCGAGGATTTCTCCCCGAGGCAATCAGGTTCAACACCAGCCTCTTGAAATAATTGGCCAGCTTCAGGTGACTACATGTGGCGCACTCTATACTCGTACCCCTGGCGTCGTTCGGTTATCAAGCAATTTAACTCGAGCGTCTGAGTTTGGTTGCCCCATATTGCAAACAGCGCATCGAGCCGGGCTTTAATCGGATAATGCGCTGCTCCGAATTGCAGCACGAGGATCTTCAGGTCGTATTGGAGTCTGTCACACTGGTCCATCAGGGCACTGAGACTGTCATTCGTGTGCTCCTTTCGGAAGGTGCGAAGGTGCTCCCCTGACGGCACCATTTCTTTGCCCTGTTTAGAGAGCAGATTAGTGACGTGAAACGCCTCCATGGCCACACGAGAAGCCTCGTCGAACAGTTCTCTTGAAATATCTGTCGCAGACTTAGCAATCGTAAATATCTCGCCGAATCTCTTTGCCAATTCTACGTAGCTTTCATGCAACTGATTTATCCCTTGGTTGAGATGTTTGCTCTGAACACCCGGCGATAAGCTCAGCTGCTTAAGGATCAACTTATTTTGTGTGACATTCGGTCCAATGTGTCGTGCCCCATATGATGTATTCTTTTTGCTCACTGGTGCACCTCGGGAAGGCACTGAAGGTTTGCCGCATTATCACCTGCAGAGCGAATGGGCCGAACCTTCGGAGCGTTGTCCCATGTCTCTACAAGTTTGTCGGTTGAAGTTCGGAAAACTGTTGTAAGAGCCTTTTTAAAAACTTTCTTGTCCACGATTACTACCTGATTGGCAGACTACAAGGCCGTCTGCGAGGGTCCATCATGAACCACCAATTTAGGCGAACTATTCCGGGAGAAGAGTTTCGCCGACCATTAGGGCATTGCGCCCGTCAGAGGAGAAAATACGAGTAAATACTTCCCAAATAGGCTAGCACACCGGACCGGAGCCGCCAAATTCCGTTTCTGAACATGGCCTACTGGCCCCCCTCGTCCCTTACCAGCTTGTGAAACCCTGATCCATCCACTATGTCTTCGTAGTGCGTTTGCGCGAATATTTTTGAAAATCGGCGAAAATCTCAGCCATATCATGGCCGTTGAGCTTCACACCCACCTTCTGGAAGGCATCAATCACACTTTCCGGTTTATCAACCCGCGCCTTTCTGTATGCAAGTCGCGTATGACCCGGCCTGTGAGGCACCGGCCGGTCGTACGGCAGATAGACTCCTTGGCATGTGATTTTTACTATGACTTTTCCGCCGTCGCCAAGGGGAGTCGAAACAGATAATCTAGGTTCACAAAACTTTCTTTGTCCTGGACCGACATCTTTCCAATCCCCGTCTCGGTTATAAAAACCACTTCCGGCAAACATTCCCGTCAGCCAGTAGGAAGCGTTCGGCAAGAGTGCTGAGTATATGACTCCGTCAACTTGATTTGGCCCCTTTTGATCGTTTCATTTGGCCCCACCCT
>VFSW01000506.1_pt1 | contig 57611 bp, 77 predicted proteins | sample 5358111 | NCBI WGS metagenome assembly VFSW01 (sample SAMN11554181, study PRJNA540505) | mine drainage metagenome | isolation source: sediment from site ElyBrook_90M | place: USA: Ely Copper Mine, Vershire, VT | collected 2017
CCGATGTACATGCCGCTGGCCACGCGCCGGTTGTATTCCCACTCGGTGATCTCGTGGACCTCGGCTGCGCGCTGGGCGGTGTAGAAGTTGGTGGCCGCGAACGGCAAGATCACGCGGTCGATTGGCAGGAACTCCACCACGGGACGCTTCTTCTGCTCGTCGTACCAGATTTTCAGGAATTGCGATCCGCCCAGCGGTAGCTGGGTCAGCATCTGCTCCTGCTCGTCGCGGAACTCTTCGATCTGCTCGGTGATCTGCCAGTTCAGGAAGTCGCGCTTGCGCTCGGCCCGCTGCGTCTTCAGGTCGTCCACCTCACCAAGGATTTTGGTGCGGACCGGGCCGTCCGGTGGGAACAGCTCCTTGATTGCACGGGATGCGAAGTCCACGCAGCCCTCGGCCATGACCGGGTGCACCACCTTGGATGCGCCGTAGAAGTTGGCCCCGCCCGGTGCGTCCTTGCCCAATCCGGTGCGCTTCATGCCCTCTTCGTACTGCTTGTCGCGCTCCTCGCGGGCGTTCTTGTCTTTGTCCAGCAGGTTGACGTAGCGCATGCCCAAGCTGTTCAGCTCGTAGCTGTCCATGGTCTCGACCAAGTTCGCGTAGAAGTCGGGCGACTGCTCGGGGCCGGTGGTCTCCATGCTCACCACGGCAGAGCCGTCGGGCATCTCCACAACGTCGGAAATGTCCTCGGGCAGCTCAACGTCCGCCGATCCGTCTTCATTCAGCTCGGGGTCGTTCAGGTCGTCGTCTTGTTCTGCCATCATTTAGCCTTCTTGGTGTAGCGCTTCACGCTCTCCATCTCGTAGCGCATGGCATCGAGGTTCGGTGAAACTGTAACTTGCTCTTTAGTGTAGCCGATGGGCTTGACCTCACCGCCGTCGGCGTAAACATCGGGCAGCAAAGGTCGATTTGCAGCCAGCAAATTGCGGAGTTCAAGGTTTTTATGTTGCTGCGCTGTCAAGTCGGCAGGCAACAAAGTACGGCCTTCAGGTGTAACAAACCGCTTTTCGCCCAATTCTTTTTTCATAGCTTCAATAAACTCTTCGCTATGACGGCGTGGCATGTCCTCGCGCATGTTTGGTGTTGGGAAAAGCCTGACCAACGTCTTTGGTACGTTCATTCCCGCCAATGCTCTTGCCCGATGGCGGCCTTCGTGACCTTCAATGCTGGGCAGGTATTGCGATTTGCGTTTGCCAATTTCAAGAAAAGGCACATCCTCAAAACCTTTTGACCGAGCAATTTTTGCCAATTTTGCAAGGTATTGCGCTCGTGACATACCGCCCTCATATGCGCTTTCATCTTCTTCGCTCCCGAGTCTTAGCGCGTACTTTTCAAAATCCGCAGGGTTCATCGTCATGAGCGCCTTGGCGTTATCCCCACCAAACGCTTCACGCAAACCCTGTTCCGTGTACATGCGCTCAAGATCAGGTATTTCATCCGCCGCTCGTTGCACGCGCTTTGCGCCGTACTCGCCTTTTTTCTGGCGTATGTAGTCTTCCAGCTCTTTGATTGACCCACCAGCCATGTGCGCCACGCCGCCCTCGGCGTACAGCGGCACGCCGTTTTTCACCACGTCCTCGCGCATCTCTGGGGTGATGGGGAAGTGGTGGACAGGTACTTGTTGTCGCCCTACTTCGGTTTGAGCGCCCGATCCAACATTTATCATTTTTGGAATATCAAGCGTAGTTGCGCCTACTTTTGCGCCGTACTTCTTGCCGAATTGGTTCAAGAAGTTGGGCACGATCTTGTCGTAGAAACCCTTCATGCCTTCGCCACCGACCTTGATGTCTTCGCCGGAAATAAAGTGTCCTTGCGTTTCGCCAAGCCGTTTTGCTTTTTTTAAGGGCTGCGCTAACAAGCGGTTTGCTACGCCTTGCCCCACATACTCAGAAAGTTTCTCCGGTGCTACTGTTTCGAAAAAAGGGTTTTTGTTCCCTTTCATGCCCACCAGATTATTTGTATCGGGATAGTATTCCAGACTATCGATGTGCTTGGCCAGCCCATACCGATCCGCCTGCTCCGCGCCCGGCGTGATGGCGATGGAGTCGTAGCCGTTGGCGGCGGCGTGGTGGATCATCTTCTTGAGCGCCATCTCGTGCCAGTTCTTTTTGAACGGAGCATCGGGCACCAACATTTCTGATGCAATTTTGTTAATGATTTGCCGGTCTGTACCAAACTTATTTATGCCAGACCACACTTCTTTGCCGTTTTTATCGACCACAGCAATTTCATTTGGGTTATCTGGGTCTACGCTGACAACCTTCCACCCATTTACTTCCTTGGGGTCGTTGTAACCCTTCTCGCGCCCCTGCTGATGCCAATCGGATTGCAGCTCTTCAATGTGCAGAATCTTCTCGCCATTGGGGCCGGTGCGGTCCTTGGCGCGCACGCTGGCCAGTATGTTGGGCTCACCACCAAAGTGGTGCCCCACGCCTTCAAACTCGCCCCGTGGGTGCTTGAGCAATATCTCGCGGTAGTTGCTTCCGCCGGGCAGCGTCCATTGCTCGTGGTACGAACCTTTTTTATCGGCATACTTGTGAAGGTCTCGCCGGTCTAAATCGTTGAGTTCCTCGTAGGGAATGCCAAAATCCGTAAGGGCTGCGCGCTCAACTCTAGCTTGTCGTTGGAGGGGGGAAACCTCTTCGCCCAGCACATCCATTTCGGGCACCACGGGGCGCTTGCGCTTCAACGCTTCCATGAACTGCGCCCGCTCCATCTTGGGCAGGTTCACCAGCGCTTGCAGCCCACGGTCCTCGGCCTCCTGCGTTTTGTAGCCGGGCATCTTGCTGAGTTCGGTCATGAACTCCGCGCCGGTCCCCTTGGGACGGGGAAGCGTCTGGGCCAGCCGGTCGATAGGGGAGTAGAAGGTCACAGCGGGCGCTCCTCAAGTTCAATGTCTTCTACGGTTCCGCCGCGCGCCATGCGCGGCATAGCGGGCCGTTGCGGCATGGCCGGGCGCTGCGGCATGGCAGGGCCTTGGGGCATGGGCATCGGGTTGGGACGCATGGCCTGCATGGCTTGGCCCTGCGGTGTCATGGCGAGGATGTTGCTCTGGGGCTGGCCGGGCTTGGGCGGTGCCGGTGGCTGGCCGGGCAAACCGCCTTGCGGTGGCGCAGGCGGCTGTCCGGGCTGTCCCATGGGCGGTTGGCCGGGCTGGCCGGGCATCATCTGCCTGCCGGGTTGCATGGGCTGGAAGTCCACGCCGCCGATGGGCAGGCCAACGCCCGATCCACCATTGGGCGACACGAACGCCTTGACCGGCAGGTTGGGTGCCTCGTTGACACCGACATTCTTGATGCTCATGGAGTCGGGCGTCTTGCGCAGCATCAGGCTGGCCAGCATCTCGTCCTTGTCCGGCTCAACCGAGCCGCCATCAGCCATCTTGTGGGAAGGCTTGCGCACGGTGCGTTTTGCTGGGGCCCACTCTTCGCGCTCTTCCGGATCGTGGCGATGCGCCAGATGGAACTGGGCGGCAAAGCTCATTTCGGGGCTACCCATGTACTCGTCGAACTGGCTCTCACGGTGGCTGGGGTGCAAGATGCCAAAGCCGGAACGCGCAACATGGCCGCCAGTGGCCATGAACTTGATGGCTTGGGGCGGCGCGTACTCTTTGTTCGCGCTGGCTTCTTGCGCGTGCGGCGGGTCAATCTCATACTCGCCGTTGTTGTTCTTGGCGTGTTCGATGTGGCCTTCGTTCACGTGGTGGGTGAACGCCGACTGGTGCTGCACCGTGCTGGTGGACGTGGTCGGCGTGGTCATCAGCAGATGGCCAGCCTCTTTGCCGTTCTTGGTCTTGAACCGGTTCTTGGGCAAGAAGTCCGGGTCCTTGAACCGCGAATCGGTCGGGATCATGTGCGGCGTCCCGTCGTCATTCTTGCCGACTTGCACCAGACGCGGATGCAGGATGTGCTGCTTCTGGTAGTCGTAGCGCTTGTCGTTCAGCGTGGTGTGGCCAAAATGCGCCTTGTCCGGGGTCGTGGGCTTGCCGTTGGGTCCGAAGTGGCCGGACGGGCCTTCCGCCTTCTCTGCCTCGGACAATTCGCTGGTGGGCCTGCCAGTAGACCAATACTTGGCGTGGGTGATGGTCTTCTCCATCTTCTTGGCCATGGGGGAGTCGCGCTTGACATCGGTCACCATGTACGAGCCCTTGGGCGGCGTCTTGTGGCCTTCATCGTTCACGAGGTCTTCGCCCTTGCCGTTCGTGGCCATGATGGTGGACCGGATACGCTGCTTGTCGCGGGCGATGTTCTCGGCAATCGAGCTGCCCTGCTTGGTCTTCGGGCCGACGTTGGAGTAGGTTACGTGGTAGCCGTTCTCCGGGTCGTGCATCTCATTGGTCTTGCCGTATGAGTTTGCGGTGATGGGCGGCTTGCCTTCGGCCTCGCGCTGCTTGTTCAGGCCCCGGATGACATGGCGGGATGACACGTCGGTCTCGTCCACCACGTTGGGGCGGAACAGCAGGCGGGCGTTGCGCTTGTCCGCACCGCTGGCGGCTTCGCGCATCGAGCCGGTGTGCGCCAGTATCCAGTCCTTGGTCATGGCCGGATCGTGTTTGGCCTGTGCGTGGCACGCGCGCCGGACAGCGGCGTTGACGTACTGGGACTCTGCATTGGGGGCGAAGCATGTGCCCTTGCTGGTGTCCACCACGCCGTTCTTGTCGGTTCCGCCGCCGCAGCCTTCGGTCTGGCCTGCGCAGGTGTTGAGCACATGGCGCTGCTCGTTCGGCCCGTGGCCGGATGTGTACAGCGCGTGGCCCGCGATGCCCTTGGACGCAAACCCTTCGTAGGTGCGGCCCTGCTCGTCGTGCTCATGGCGGACGGTGTCGAGCTTCTCGCTTTTGTCCAGCGTGTTGGCGGTCTTGCCGATGTGCTTGGCCGCCCGCAGCCGTTGCAAGGCGTCCTTCTCAATGCCGATCTGGTCGGCCACCGGCTTGCTGAAGTGCTCTTCCAGCGTGTTCTTGTGAATCTGGCCCATCTGGCCGAGCGTGAGCGGAGGGCGGTTCTCTGCGCCGTAGGTTGCCGCGCGGGCCTCGTTGATCTTGTCCATGCCCTCCGCGTGTTGGGTGCCGTGCAGCATGTGCCGGGGAACCACGATGCCTTTGACGCCGCCGGGGCCTTTGGCGTTGATCAGGATTCGGCTGGGCGGCTTGGCTTTGCTGGCGGCCACTTCGGCACGCATTTGCTCAATGGGTGGTGTCACACGACCTCCGGTAGGGTTTGGCCCGCATTCTACGCGGCATACGGATTTTCCCTGCTCGGGCCGCCCGCGTCAATGTAGTCTTCCTCGTCCACCCATTCGCGGGGGAAGTCGATGGTTATCCACCCGGCATCGCGCAGGTAGCGCAGGGCTTGGCTCATGGCGTCCACGAAGTCGTCGTGCGCCGTGCCCTCGGGGAAGCTGCACACCTGACTGATCATGCCCTCGGCCCAGTCCCGCACGTAGCCCCTGCGCACGCCGCTCTCGGGCACCCAGACGCGTCCGGCCTTGATGACGTTGGCCACGATGCTCAGGCGCTGTATCTTGTCCGCCCGTCCGGGGTTGTACGGGATCACCGGCAGCCCGGCCCGTCGCAAGTCTTGGATCAGCGAGATGCCCGCGCTCTTGTCCTCGATCAGCAGCATGTCCACGCGCTTCTTCTCCTTGCCGTCGCCGTAGACGGTCTCGAACTCGTCCACGATCTTGGGCCGCAGGTCGGGGTATTGCAGGTGGTCCTGCCAGCAGTCGATCACCATCGCGCACATGCCGCCGTCCAGCGGCTTGAACACGCCGAAGGTGATATGCGCCGTCGGATCGTTCTGCGTCTTCTCGCTGGTGGCCACGTCCACGCTCTGGATGATGAACTCGAACTTGGGGAAGGGCTTGCCGTCCGGCCAGAGCTTGAACCACTCGCGCTTGACGATGCCGCCCTCCTCGGGGTCGATGATCTCCGCGTGAATCTCCTGCCGCCCGAGGTTGGTGCCCTCGTACTGGAGAATCTGCTTCTGAAACGATGGGGCGAGGTTCTTGATGTTGCTGTAGGTCGAGGCCCGCGTGACCACCACGTCGTCGCCGTCGCGGCTGATCAGGTCCATCACCACGTCCTTGGGCTTGGGCGTGGTGGAGGCGATCAGCTTGGTGTGGGAGCCCAGCCGGATGCCGAACTGGATCATGTCCCATGCTTCTTGCAGGTACTCCCACGCGGCCAGCTCGTCCAGCCAGCCACCATGGAACTGCGGTCCCCGGAAGCGCTCGGGCTCGGACGCCGGGATGCCCTTGATCAAGCTGCCGTTGGTCAGCGTCAGCTCATGCAAACTAGAGTTGTACTTGAGGATCAGCTCCTTGGGGATCACCGACAGCAGGCCCGAGTCGCCCTCGAAGCAGGTGCCGCGCAAGTCCGCCGACGTGGGGGCTGACACCAGCCACCGTGTGCCGGGCTGCTGCCATGCCCACCAGCCGAGGTTCTCGGCGGCTGCGCGCGTCTTGCCTGCGCCGCGCCCTGCGCACATCAGCCAGATGGACCACCAGCTACCCGCCGGTTCGAGCTGGTGTTTGTGCGCGTCTACGATCCACTTGGCACGCCAGTCGAACGCAATGCGGTGGTCCGCTGGCAGCTTTGCGTACTGCGCCCGGACTTCCGGGGCACGCAGCAAGTCAGCTAGGTTGCCCATTGAAAAGCAGTCGGTCACTCTCAGCGGCGCGCATGTCTTGCAGCACTTCTTGATTGACCATAACAAGGCCGTGGGTCATCAGGTGGTTGTCGATCACATCCCACTTGGTGACCGACCACAAGATGCGCGGCTTCATGTGCAGGCGCAGCCGCAGGCGGTAGGTAACGGCTTTGTAGGTGGCGAAGTCGTACCACGCCCAGTACGCTACAAAACCCCCCGGTGTTTTGCGGAAGTTTAGGCCCAGCTTCATTGCGCAGCCTTCCCGAACGTAGTGAATCATGATGGTTGCCCCTCGCTCTGTTTGGCCAGCTCTGCGCTCTTCAAGATTGCGTCGAACAGGGTGAAGTCCACCGCCACGGCCACCGGGGCTTCGGCGTCGCCTGCGAGGATCGTCTTGTCGCCGTACTTGCGCGGGTTCCACTTGGCCAGCAGCTTCAAGCGGGTTTCGATCTGGAGCTTGCGGTGTTGCGTCAGGTCCTCCTCGGTCACCGTCATGGCGTCATCGTCGCCATCACCGCCGCTGTGCGTGACGATCTTGCGGCCAACGTGTAGAGTGTCCGCAATGTGCAGCGCCTCCTCCGCGATCACGTCGTGGCCTGCTTCCCGCGCACGTGCGAAGCGTGTATCGAAGGCGGCGTCTTCAGCCAGCCAATCGTAGACTGTCCTGAAGCTCGGCGCATGATCTTGGCGGCAGAAGTCGCGCAGCGTCTTGCCGTTGGAAACCCAGACGACGATCTCGTCCTTGAGCTGCTCCTTGTTCGGGTAAACCAAGTCGCCCGGTGGGCGGCCTATCGTCTTGCCGTTCTTACTAGTTGCCATTTGTACCCCTTCAGCGCATCTTGCAGCGCGTTGGGGCGCAGTTTACAGGATTACCTCAACATCCCCGCAGGCCAGCAATTTGAACTCGTCGAAGGACTGTTGGAGCACGCAGTCGATGGCGGCGTCCTCGTCCGTGGCGTGCACGTCGATGGTGTAGTTGTGGTTCTTGCCCGCAGACAGGACCTCGACGGTGAAGACCGGCAGGGCCAAGCCTGCGAGTACCGCGTTCAGCGAGTCGCGCAACTGGGTGGCCGTCTCGATGGACATCGACGTGCCCACGCTGTTGACGCCTGCGTCGCGCTGTGCTTGGATCGACAGCCACACGCCGTCTTTGCCGTAGGGCTCAACGAAGAGCGTGGTCTCGTCGTTGCGGATGATGTGGTCAAGGCTGATGTCGGCTACTTTGTTCATGGTGCTCTCCGGTGTATGTGTGTTGAAGACAGCGCTAGTGTAACTCCGAATTACAGGTCGCGCCGTCTTCGGAGAAAATCGTTTCTATCAGTGCGTGCGCTTCGATAGCCGTTGCCTAATCTGGTCGGCCAGCGTTTCGATGTTCACGCACTCGTCGGCCAGCTTCGCGCACGCCTCGTTCTCCATGGCCACCGCCTGCCGGGCCGCGTCGATGGCGAAGGCCATGATCTCGGCCTTGCCCTCCTCCAGCGCCCGGTCGAACTCTTTCTGGGTGAACATCTGCACGGTGTTGCTGTGGCCAAGAATCTGCCGGGCCAGCGGGCTCAGTTCGGGTTTGCTCATGTCTTTGCTCCTTCTTTGATTCGGTCAATCAGTGCTTCGGCCTCGTTCCCGGCCAGCGACACCTCCATGTTGTGGGCGATGGTCTTGGCGTGCCCGATCAGGGCCGCCCTGCGGTGATCCTTGTTCTTGAGCCGCCCCAGCCCCTCCGCCAAGATGATCGCGCCCACGTTCAGCGTCACGTTGATGTTCGCCTCCTGGCCGAACTGGTCTTCGATTTTCGCAAGGATGGGCTCCAACGCCTCGAAAATTTCGGGCATCGTGATGTCCAAAAGCTCCGTCAGTTGCTCTTCGTTCATGTCCTACTCCTGCGAATAGCCCATCACGCGCTGCTCCATCAGCTTGTGGCTGGCGCGTAGGTTCTTGTTTTCTTCCTTGAGCCGTTCCACCGTGGTGGTCAGGTACGTGATACGGGCCGATGCGCCCTCAATCCAGTCCGAGACATCCTTGGGCATCCGGTAGGTCTGAACGCTCTCTGGGGCCGGTTCTGGGGCCTTGGCGGGGGGTTTCTTTGCGGTGGCCATGCTGGCTCCTTGGTTGTGACCCCCGCGAGGGGGCCGGGTTGGTTTACAGGTACGGGTTGAGAGACTGTTTTTCAGGCTTTTTCCTTCTTAATCCAATGGATACACCCAAACTTCGGGCCGACATACACGCCCGCGCGGTAGCCTTCATAGTCCCACCCTGAGCAATGGTAGATGTCATTAATGCCTTCATTGCTGTCGCCCATCAAATTGCATTCGCCCTCGACGCTGTCCAAATTCGATGAAATGTAGTTTGCGCACTTGTCACAGGTTTTTCTCGATGCCATGTTGGTTCCTTGGTTGTGGCCCCCGCGAGGGGGCCGAATTGGTTTACAGGTAGGCGTGCTCGTGGGCCTCGACGAACTGGTCGGTGGCCTTGTCCAGCTTCAAGGCGGCCATGGTATCCGCCAGCGTCCACAGCGCCTTGTTCAGCTTCACGTTCTCGGTGACGCCGCCCACCGCGCGGGTGGTCATGCGGCGACCGGTGGCGCTGCGCCCGGTGACGCCGCCCTTGAGCATGTTCTCCTGCACGCGGTTGAACGTGGTCCACAGGTCGGCCTTGTTGTCCTGCCAGCGGTTGGCCGTCAGCATGCGGTAGGGCGTGACCGGGGCGTCGTCACCCCAGCGGGCTTGGCCCGCCGCCGTAGCGAACGCGACCTGCTCGTCGTGGTCCAGCGTGATGGCCTTGTAGTCGGCGATGCGGCTGCCGATCTGCTTGGCGTCCTCCAGCACCCGGGTTGCGCCCTCGATCACGTCGTCCACAATGCGGCCACTGTGACGCACGCGGATGTTGTTGAACATGTCCCCGGCGATCAGGCCGTTGGAGCACACGAAGCGGAACACGCCCGACATGATCTGGTACGAGCTGCTGCCGTCGTGGCTGTTCAGCAGGATGATCTCGGGCACCTCCTCGCTGGTGGCAATCGAACTCAGGTGACGCATGCGCACCATGTGCTTGGTGTGCTCACGCTTGCCCTCGTCGCGGGTCTTGGTCTGGCGAATCTCGTAGGGCTCGAAGCCCTCGGCCCGCAGGCCGTCGATCACTTGGATCGTGGGGATGAACGCATAACGGTCACCACGGCTCTCGTGGGCCGCGCTGGCCATCACGCTGGGCGCGTGGTAGGCAATCTGGTCGTTGCTCAGGGGGCTCGTGGAGCGGAAGGTGGTCTGAGCGGAAGCGGTTGCAAAACGGATCATGATTTATTTCCTTAGATGAAAGCCCCCGAGGGGGCGGGGGGTTTAGCGGGAAGTAACGCGCACCGAAACGCAGACGGTGTTCTTGGTGTAGGCGTCGTAAACCGCCGCACCGTCGGGGCCGTTGTCGGCGATGAAGAACTCTTTGTCGAACACCTTGCGGTCCATGTCCACCAGCGTGGCCTTGAACAGGTTGCCTTCCTGCGACTCACCGGACAGCTTGATTGCATCCTTGATTGCGTCGGCTTCTTTGGTCAGGTCGGCGATCTGCGCCAGCAAGACGCCCAGACGGTCCACGCTGCCTTCGTTCAATTCCACCACCAACTTTGCTGCTTTTGCCATTTTCAACTCCTGTGTGTTTGTGTGTCATCGCGTTGTTGCGATGCGTTGAAGTGTACTCGTTTTTTCGATGTTACAAGCGCTTACTTGTAAAATGTTTCTATTGTAAATCCCACCACCATAGTTTTTGTAAATACTTGCTTATTTGTTGCTTTTGTCGTGCTTCCTGCTTCCTCCTCTATAGAGGGAGGAAGCAGCGGAAGCAGGAAGCAGCTTCGGAAGCGCTTCGGAAGCAGTTGGAAGCACTGGAAGCACGCATTTTTTTACGTACTCGCGGGAGGGACCGCGCTCTTTTTTACAGCCATCGAGATGACCCCGGCAGCGCTCTGGACCACAATCTTCTGGTCTATGAGCACGTTCAGGGCCTTGTTGACGTTGCCTTTTCGCTGATCCCGCTCCGAATTTCCGCGCGGTCTGGTCGGCCAAACGGCCTCCACCAGCTCCAGCCGGGTCATCGTGTTCTCGGGCGTCAGCCCAGCGTTTGTAAGCACATCCACCAGCGCCTTACCCACGTCGCCATTAGGTTCCCTCGCCGCAACAGCGTCCTGCCTACTGCCGTCCGTGTACTCCACCACGCATGTGGTCTCGTCGTCGCCGTCGTCGTCCTTGCCCACCACGATGGTCTGCAACCGGAAGCCGAAGTCGCCACCGTCCGCGCCACCCTTCATCTTGGTGATGGTGGCCACCCGGTCCTCGTCGGCTCGTATGACCTCGAACTCAAAATCGCAGGCCGCCCGTAGGCCGGACCAGCCGCGTGCGCCCCTGCTTTCATCCTTGCCGCTGTGGTGGATCAGCTCGACCATGGCCCCGGTGAGCCGGGTGATCTCCTTGCAGTGCCCCAGCACCTTGCCCATGTCCTCGCCGCTGTTCTCGTTGCCGCCGGGCATGACTTGGGCCAATGTGTCCATGACCACCAGATCGAACTCGCCTTGCAGCCGTATCTGCTTGACCAGCGCGCGGGCGTCGGTCAGCTCCATCATGTTGGGCGCGTTGGCCACGAAGTACAGGTTGGTCAGCTCCTTGGGGTCTATCTTGTGGTGCAGGCAGTACCCAGCCACGCGCTTGCGCATGTCCTCCTGACCCTCTGCGGCCACCCAGCAGACCTTGGACTTGGTGGTCTTGTTGTCCCGCCACGCAATGCCACGGGCGATGGCTGCGGCCATCTCGAAGGCGAAGAAGGACTTGCCCGAGCCCGAGGCCCCGTAGATCACGCCCAGATTGGCATTGGGGATCACGTTCTTGATGATCCACGACGCCTTGCGCCGCACGATGAACTCCTCGGTGGTCTCCAGCTTAAAGCGGTCTTCTGCCTTTTTTGCCTCGACCACCTCGGGGTCGTTGGACAGGTCCTCAAAGTCGGCCATGGTGGCCTCCTTGGTCACTGCTTTGGGCTTGGCCTTCTGGCAGTGCTCTACCCACAGGTAGGTCATGGCCCGGTCGCCGTCCTGATTGCGGTGGGACAGGGCTATCTCGAAGGCGTGGTCGTTGTTGGCCAGAATGGAGAAGACTTGGGAGTCGTTGAACCCGGCGCTGTAGAGCTGCACGCCGGTGGCATGGAGCAGGGCCGAGCGGTCGTCGGTGGCACTGGGGCCATTGAGCAGGAACTCCTTGGCCGTGGGGGATATTTCCAAGTCCTGCACGTCGGGCAGCACTAAATCCGGCAGCAGCTCGGGCATCACCAGCGAGATGACCGTGGCGCTGGCGCGGGCCTTGCGGTACTGGTTGTACAGGCCGGTCAGCACGTCGGGGTTGGCCGCGCGCACCGGCTGGTCGAGCAGCACATCGCCGGTGACGGTCAGGAAGCGGCCTTTGTGGCCGTTATAGACCTCTATGCCCACGGTGTTGTCCTGCACGTCGTCCGGGATCGTGCCACGGGCCAGTATGCGCAGGCCGTTGCCGCTGGGGCTGAGCTCGGTGTAGCTGTCCACCGAGTCGATAATTTCCTGAGCCCAGTCCGCGATCCTGTTGTTCTGGATGCACCGGTCTAGGTCGATGCCCACCACGTCGTGCAGGCCGGTCAGGACCAGCCCCACGCCGCTGTACTTGCCAGCACCGGCCTTGAAGGCTTGCACCGCATCATCGAAGCTCACCCAGCGCTCGGGCTGCATGCTGGACAGGCCGTAGCCCTCGGGGCGGTAGGGCACCTTGTCCCACTTGCCGCGCTCCTCGTTCCAGATCGCCTTCCACGGTGCCCAGCGGCGCAGGGCTTTGAGGTCGGATGGTATGTTGCCGGGGTTAAAAACACGCCCGATGGGTGGGCGGCCTTGCGTTGTCTGTGTCATTCTTGTACCCAAACGTACCCAATTAAAAAGTGAACGACGGCTGCGTGGGTAGTTCGCTTTTCGGTGCGCTCATGACTTCGCACCTAGCCGTGTTCCGAAACGATTATAGGTCTGCTGGTGCCAACAGGTCTATCAACGCCGGGTCGATCAGTATAGACCGATGCACGCCGGTGGCCTGCTCGATCTCCCTGATGCGCTCCACGGGCACATGGCCCTGCCGTACCCAGAAGCTGACGTTCTGCTGCGTGCAGCCCAGCATGTCGGCCAGCTTGGCCTGCGACCCAGCGGCAGCTACGGCCTGCTCAATCCCTGATTTCAATTCGGTGCTCATTCGGTTCTTTCTTTCGGTTTAGGGCCACGCAGCAACTGCACAACGGCCTCCATGGTGGAGAAGCGGTGCAGGTTAGCGCATTCGTAGCGACGGTACGTGGTGTTGCCGGGCTTCTCCCGCGTCTCCAGCGTGCGGGTCCATGCGTTGCAGGTAGGGCAGATCATCGCTTGAGCCCCTTGATGTAGACCGCGAAGCTGTCCTGCGTGGCCTGCCCAAAGCCCTTGATTTCACCGATGCGGTTGGCGGCTTCGTCCAGCGCGGCGTTCCATTCGCTGTGCGCTGGCTGCGCCAAGGCTTCTTTGATGGCGGTGATGGCAGGCGCACATTTTTTATACGCATTGCTTTTTGTGTCATACACATAAGCAATTTGATTTTCCAGCGCCTCCAGCGCCAGCTTCAATGCTTCACGTTCCATTGTTCTTCTCCAAAACGATGCGCTCAAGCACCTCCATTGCGCTGCCAATATCTTCCACTAAGTAGTCGGGAAGCCTTCTGCTGTCGGGATTGCTAAATGCCCACGACTCCATTGCGCTCAACAACTTGATGATGCGGAGGGCTTCTGTTTTAGTCATGTGTTCTTCTCCTTGAGTTTGGCTTCAATGACTTCTGCCCATTGCTTCACAGTATCAAACACCCATGTCTGTGCGCACATAGGCCGAATATCCTCATCCGTCAGCCCTACCCACGGGCGCTGTTGTGGGGTGGTGTAAAGGGCATCCCAGCCAAGCGGTACATCATTTGTCGGCGCTGAAAACCTTATGCGGAATCCTTCTCCGTCCGGTGTTATCCAAGCCACAGGCTCCTGCGCTGGCTGTGGTCTGTTAAAGAATTCGGGGCAACGCTCGTACAGCATTGCAATCAACTCCTCGGTCGTTGGCTCTACTTTCATGTGTTCTTCTCCTTGTTCATCTCACCAGCCCCGCATACATACATAGCGTGTATATGAAGATAGCAGCCAGCGGTACTCCTACGGCAAGGCCGAGGGTAGCGCCCAAAATCATTGCTAACAAGTTTTTCATGTGTTCTTCTCCTTGTTCACGTTCTCGTCCAGCCACGCTTGCACTTCACCGCCCGACCACATCTTGCGCAGCATGGTGGGGAACAGCACTCGGTCGCGCTTTGGTGTGGTTTTGACAAAATATCCGCCAGCGATAGTCGCTGCATGTTCGGCCTCGCACTCAAGCGAATGCTCCGGGTTCACGTCGGATTTTTGGCAGTTCATGCCTTGGCATTTATCCACAGCCATAGCCTTCTTGGCTTGGAAGCCACCGCCCCACATGCCTTGCTTCTTCGCAAGCTCGTCGAACGCTTCGTCTTCAGGTGTTTTCATGCGATAAGTCCCCATACAAAACCGCCCATCACGGCGATGAACAAGATGAACACAAAAATGGCTATCAGCACTTGCAGCAGGTCAAAGAAAAAGTCCCCGCCGCTGTCGGTATCGTCGTCGTTCATGCCTGCCCCCTTGCTCTGATTGCGTCTGCAATGATTTCAGAGTAGTTACGCTCAAGCCCGTTAGCGTATTCGTCAGCCACCTTGGCGCACTCTTCACGTTCATGCGCGGCTACCAACTCGGCAAACTTTTCAAGTTGATTTATTGAGTCCACCCTTATGTAATCCATGTAAAGCATTCCAGCTTGGGCAACAATTTCTTGTAGGTTCATTCCGCATCCTTCCATGTCCAGCCCAGCAGCTTTTCCGTGTTCTCAATCTGCTCGGGCGTTGGCTTGTAGTACATGCTGAAACTGGTTTGGTATGTAGCCTCTGCGTACAGCACCCAGTAACCAACAGGCTTGGGCGGCTCTATCAATTTGTAGGTGCTCATTTCGCCTCCCCCTGAAACATCTCCGCGCCCCATACGTTGAGGATGCGGGCCTTGGCTTCTTCCCGCTCCTCGGGAGGGTAGATGTCGGCAACAACATCCTCCAGTATTTGCAAGACCGATGCAGACATCTGCTGTGGTGTAAGTATCATTGCTTGCTCTCCTTAATTAGTTGACGGATGACCCGTTGTGTTTCAGCACGTTCTACATCAGCTAAGTGCCCACGGCTTCCAATACGCAACGCATCACGACATTCGCGCATGAACGCTTCATCTGCGTCCACTCCTGCCGTTTTAGCCACTGTTTTGATGACGGTGAACATCAGCCAAGCACCGACAGCCCAGCCAATCACAAACTTGGCAAACTCCAAGCCAAAGTAGACGTAGGCCGCAGTGCTTGCGTCGCCCGACAGTTGTCGGATGGTGTCCAGAACCAGTTTCAATTCTTCGATGTTCATGCTTGCTCCTTAACAGGTTCGTAGGTCATTTCAAAAATGTCAGGCTTGCAGGGGTAGTGTTCACCCTTCACGCCTGTGATGACGTAGTCGCCGGGGGTTACGATGTGGAGACCCTCCAATGTCGTAACAGTGGGGACGCCAAAGTCGCGCCCAATAAACACAGCAGGGTGGTCGCCCATCTTGAACCACTGCACGGCCTCAACGACTACGGGCTTTTTGCGGTACTTCATGCTTGCTCTCCTTGCAGTTCGCTCATGCGCTTGCGCAGCCGGGCTATGCGGGCATCGTTGTAGCCCACCATCGAGAAGGCGTACTCGCGTGCGCTCTCGGCCTCCAGCTTGGCACGCTGTGCCTCCACCAGTTCTTTTGCGGCCATCTCCAGCGGAGTGGGCGTGGTCAGCAGTCGTTTGAGCATTTTCATAGTCGGTAGCTTTCAACTTCTTGCAGCTTTTCCATGTAGTGCTGGAGCTTGCCCGCGTCATCGGTCCCGTCTTTGCGGCCCGCCCGCATCCCGTATTTGATGATGTTGCCCTTGAGAAAACCGACAAACTCTTCGTGTGTCATCACGGCTTGCATCACGGCCCAAGGCTGCACCGTCATGTCTTTGTAGTGGCTGCCGCCCACTTGTCTTTCGTCTGCGCTCAGTTTGACGTTCATTTGCAATCCTTGGTAAACTTTTTCGTGGTTGCCGCCCACTTGTTTTTCGTCTGCGTTCATTTGCACTCCTTATATTCAGCTTCAATTCTCAGTGCTTCTGCCATCACCAGTCCAAGCGAAGAACCCGCCACTCGGTGGAAACCAATAGGCGTTTCGGGATACCACTGCAACTCCCAGCACACGTTGTAGTCGATGCACTTCTGCCGGTCTTCGGGCGACAAAAAGTATTCGGTGTCAGGGTAATATTCTTCAACGCTTTCGTACACATCACGGTGTGGGTTGTGCGACAAGTACAGGCCGCACTTATGTTCGGGGAATTTCATTCTTTCGTCTTTCCGCACTTCATGCAACGGTAGTAGTACGGCGCGTAGTCTGTCATGCAGACCCATCGGTGATTGCAAGTCATTTGCACTCCTTGGTAAATACGGATGCCACGGTGTAGCACTTGGGTTGGTATGTGGTGTAGCCAGCGTAAAAGCCCACTACCAGGATAGTGGCGCACAGCCCGATCAGGGCGAACAGGTCAGCGATGTATTTCATGATTGCGCCTCCGCTTTGCGCTTGGCGTAGGACTCGAATTCGGCCAGCACGGCTTCGCGGTCTACTTTGCGCTCCAGCATTCTCAGGCGCATAGAGTAGCCCGAGACAACGACCAGCATCTCGTGGTGCATCTCCTCGACCCGGCGCTCCAGATCGGCGATGCGTTTGTAGGGGTTCCAGTTCATGTGTGTATCTCCAAAAAAGTTGAGGGAAGCCCGATAGTACAACAGAAACTTGTACCCCACAACAAATTTTTTTTATAAAGTTACAAAAAGGCAGGAAAAAGTGGTGTACCATCGGCGCACCCACAACAATCACGTTGTGGTTTTATGGAGATACACACATGAGCCTAGAGCAAGCGCTTGAGCGCAACACCGAGATGATGAAGGACCTGATCCGCGCACTGGAAGGGTTCCAAACGATGATTAACACGCCCGTAATTTATACGGAGGCACCCCCCGTCCCAAAGGCCGTACTGAAGCGCGACACCCCGACTACCTCCGAGGAAAAGCCTTCCGCCCCGCCCGCGACCGCAACCCCGGAGACAACCTCTACGCCAGCGACGACCGCTGGTATTGACTACGCTCAGGTGGCCGCCGCCATCACCAGCACGTTCAAGGTTGACAAGGCCAAGGTCATCGCGGCGCTGGCCAAGTTCGGCGCGACCAAGGGCCCCCAGCTCAAGGTCGAAGACTACGCGGCCTTCCTTGATGAGCTGGCAGCATGAGCGCACACGCCCAGCTATCACCCAGCAGCGCAGTGCGCTGGATGACCTGCCCCGGCTCGGTGCGGATGTGCGAGGGCATACCCGACACCAGCTCCGAGGCCTCGAAAGAGGGCACGATGATGCACACCTTCTCGGCCATGTGTCTGGAGAACAACACCAACGCCGCTGACTACATCGGCGTGGTGGACTACGAGACCGATCTGGTCTTGCAGGCCGAGCAGGCAGAGGCAATTCAGGAATACGTGGATACGGTGCGCAGCATTGTCACGGCTAACTACGGCAAGTTGCTGGTCGAGCAGCGGCTACCTATCGGGCAGTTGACCGGCGAGAAGGGTGCTCACGGCACCGCCGATGCTGTCATTTTGACCATGGACGAGCTGATCGTCATCGACGCCAAGTTCGGTCGGGGTGTTGCGGTGGACGCCGAGGACAACCCACAGCTCATGATGTACGCGGCAGCAGCCTTCTTGGAGCACGAGCTGGCCTACGACTTCAAGCGCGTGCGCATGATGATTGTGCAGCCCCGCCTGAACGCCAGCCCTGAGTGGACCATTCCCGTATTCGTACTAAATGACTTCATGGCCAAGGCGCAATTCTCGGCGGAGCTGACCCGGCAGGATGACGCCCCGCTGGTGCCCTCCGCGAAGGGCTGCCAGTGGTGCCGCGCCAAGGCTACCTGCCCGGCCATCACCAACCGGATCATGGACGACTTCGACACCGTGGTGCCCGAGACGGCGGACGAACGCGATCTGGCACGCATCATGGCCAACGCGGACATGATCGAGAAGTGGGTCAAGGCCGTGCGTGCCGAGGTCGAGCGCCGCCTGCTGGCCGGTGAGCCGGTGCCCGGCTACAAGCTGGTGCAAGGCAAGAAGGGCAACCGGCAGTGGGCCAACCCGGACGAGGCTGAAGAGACGCTCAAGGGCATGCGGGTCAAGCACGACCAGATGTACGACTACAAGTTGGCCAGCCCCACCAGCATTGAGAAGCTGGCCAAGGCCGGGGATGTTGGACCACGCCAGTGGGCCAAGATTCAGAACCTGATCACCCAATCTGAAGGGCAGCCATCGGTGGCACCCGAATCCGATAAGCGGCCCGCGCTGGTTACGTCAGCGACCGCTTCCGACTTTGACGACGTGACGAATTAACCCTTTGGAGAACACCATGAAAGTGAAACTGAACAATGTACGCCTGAGCTTCCCCCAGCTCTTCGAGGCCAAGACGGTCAACGGTGAGGGCAAGCCCGCCTTCAGCGCGGTCTTCCTGCTCGACCCCAAGGACCCGCAGGTCAAGGCTATCAACGCGGCCATCGAGGCCGTGGCCCGCGAGAAGTGGGGCGTCAAGGCCGAGGCCAATCTGAAGACCCTGCGCGCGGCTGACAAGACCTGCCTGCACAGCGGCGATCTGAAGGCCAACTACGCGGGCTTTGAGGGCATGATGTACGTCAGCGCCCGCAATGCGCTGCGCCCCTTGGTGATTGACACCAACAAGGCCCCGCTGGCCGAGGAAGACGGCAAGCCCTACGCAGGCTGCTTTGTGAACGCCAGCATTGAGCTGTGGGTGCAGGACAACAACTACGGCAAGCGTATCAACGCCACGCTGGCCGGGGTGCAGTTCTACAAGGACGGCGAACACTTCGCTGGCGGCGGCGTGGCCGATGTCAACGACTTCGACGACGTGACTGCGGAAGACTTGGTTTAACGAATAGGGGGGAAAGCGGATGCTGCGTAGTGCCGTCACGGACTCCGGAGCGCAGTGCAGCGAGTACCCCCACCTTTTACATACACTTTGGAAATACACACATGACAACAGCAACAGATAAACCCGCCCGCGTTTTGACCCGTTTGGGCGCGGCGCAAGCCCTCGAAGTGGGCAAGTGGCTCACCGAGAACACAGAAGCCCTATCAACCGTATCGCGCACTGTCTTGGCGCAGATGGCATCGGACGCCCTTGGGTACTCCGTTTCCCCCAGCACCATTGAGTTGCAAGGGCGCATCCGGGGATTGCCTACGGGCCGCATCCACACGCCAAAGCCCAAGACCAAGGAGTCCGCGACCAAGAACGGGAAGCGCATTGCGCAACTGGAGAAGCACCTCTACAAACTCGTGAAAATTCTGGAGGATGCGGCTACCAATTTTGAGACGCGCGATACTTTTAACGCTATACGGTATCACATGGATAACGAACGCATGGAGGCCGCAAAATGAGCCGCATGAAAAATCAAATATGGGACGTTGTTGAAGCTATCGACACTGTCTTGGGTGAAGGCTACGCAAAGAAGAACCCCGACCTGATTGGCCGGGTCTACCAGTCCGAATCCTTGAACGAGGGCTTGAAAGAGCTTATCGACGTTATCCGTACCGCAAGCAGCCAATGACCACGCTGTACTTGGACTTGGAGACCTACTCCGAGACCCCAATCACGCACGGCACCCACGCCTACGCCGCCAACGCAGAGATTCTGCTGGTGGCGTGGGCGGTGGACGAAGACTCGGTGCGGGTGTACGACACCACATCGTTCGAGAAGCCACCAGAGGAGCTGGACGCATGCCTGCGCGACCCCAAGGTGGCGGTGGTGATCCACAACAGCCACTTTGACCGCACGGTGCTGCGCCACGCATGGGGCGTAGACATCCCCACCGAGCGCATCCACGACACCATGGTGCAGGCCCTGAGCCACGGCCTACCGGCCTCGCTGGGCATGCTCTGCGAGGTGCTGGGGCTACCAGCCGACAAGGCCAAGGACAAGGACGGCAAGCGGCTGATCAACCTGTTCACCAAGCCCCAAGGCGCGAAGCGCAAGATCGCCCGCGCCACGCGGGACACGCACCCAGCCGAGTGGGAGCGCTTCAAGGCGTATGCCGCATCCGACATCGAGGCCATGCGCGAGGTCATGACGCGCATGCCCGCGTACAACACGATGTACCTGCCCGAGATGGCGCTGTGGCAGCTCGACCAGCGGATCAACGACCGGGGCGTGGCCATCGACATGGAACTGGTGCACGCGGCCATCCGAGCCGTGGACCAAGCGCAGGGCGACCTGACCGCGAAGTCGATGGAGCTGACCGACGGCCAAGTTGCCAATACCACGCAAGGTGCAGCGCTGCGCTTGCACATACTTGAGAATTACGCAGTGGACATGCCCGACCTTCAGATGGCCACGGTGGAGAAGACGCTGGCCATGGACGTGGACCCGGCGCTCAAGGAGCTGCTGCGCGTGCGCTTGCAGGCCAGCTCCACCAGCACGGCCAAGTACAGGGTGCTGGCACGCGGCACCAGCGCGGACGGGCGGCTGCGTGGGCTCTTGCAGTTCAACGGCGCGGCGCGTACCGGGCGCTGGGCTGGGCGGCTCTTCCAGCCACAGAACCTGCCCCGGCCATCGCTCAAGCAGGACGCCATCGACGCGGGCATCGAGGCCATGCTGGCCGGGTGCGCCCACCTGACCACCGACAACGTGATGGAGCTGGCCAGCTCGGCCATCCGTAGCTGCATCGTCGCCCCGCCCGGCAAGAAGCTGGTGGTGGCCGACCTGTCCAACATCGAGGGCCGTGATCAGGCGTGGCTGGCCAACGAGGAGTGGAAGCTGCAAGCCTTCCGCGAGTTCGACGAGGGCATCGGCCCCGACCTGTACAAGCTGGCCTACAGCAAGTCCTTCGGCACGACCCCTGACAAGGTCACCAAGGACCAGCGGCAGGTCGGCAAGGTGCAGGAGCTGGCGCTGGGCTACGAGGGCGGCGTGGGGGCCTTTGCGACCTTCGCAGGGGCCTACAGTATCAACCTCGACGATCTGGCCGACAAGGTGCTGGAGAACGCGCCAAGGGAGCTGGTGAACGCGGCGGACAACTACTTCAGCTTCGTGATCAAGGAGAAGCGCCCGCGCTACGGGCTGTCGGATGATGCCTTCGTGGCCTGCGACGTGCTCAAGCGGGCGTGGCGCGAGGCGCACCCCAACATCACCAGCTATTGGGCCAAGCTCAAGAACGCGGTCGTGCAGGCCATAAACAACCGAGGCAAGACCGTCTCCACGCTGGGGCTGAAGATCACCAGCACGAGCTGGCTGCGGATTGTGCTGCCATCAGGCCGGTCGCTGGTGTACCCCAGCCCCAAGCTGGTGGACGGCGCGGTCACCTACATGGGCGTGGACCAGTTCACGCGCAAGTGGACGCGCATCAGCACGCACGGCGGCAAGCTGTTTGAGAACCTGTGCCAAGCCGTCGCCCGCGACGTGATGGCCGCCAACATGCCCCGCATCGAAGAGGCGGGCTACCAGATAGTGCTTACGGTGCATGACGAGATCATCGCCGAGGCCCCCGACCAACCGGAGTTCAACGCGGACCACCTAGCATCGCTGCTGGCCACGAACCCGGACTGGGCACCCGACATGCCGCTTGCGGCTGCGGGCTTTGAGACATACCGATACAGAAAGGATTGACATGATCACACCAGAAGAAGCAGAACGCGCCGCCTACATCAAGGGCGACACCGAGCGGGCCAGCCTGTGGGCGGCCATTGTGGATACGGAGGCCGAGTTGTGGAAAACACAAGACGACTTGGCCGACGCGGAAGAACGTGTAACCGGTTTGGAAATGCTGCTTGAGGCCAAAGAATGACACGCGAATCGGACATTGAGAAGTACCTCGTCAAGCGCGTCAACGACATGGGCGGCCAGATACGCAAGGCCCAGTGGGTCGGCCATGTCGGCGCACCGGATCGCCGGGTGATGCTGCCCAACCGGATGCCCATCTGGATCGAGGTCAAAGCACCCGGCAAGAAGCCCGAGTCCCACCAGCTACGCGAACACAACCGCATGCGCAAGCTCGGTGAGCTGGTGGAAGTCATTGATTCCTACGAAGCCGTGGACAACCTACTTGCATGAAAACATTCGCATACGTAACCCTATGCGCCGTCGGCTTGGTGGGCATTTATTTCCACGTTGAGTACAGCGGCTGGGTCTTGCTCATCGGCTGCTTGGGAGTGCTGAACGCATGAGAACTGAATTCATCCCCCGGCCCTACCAGCACCTGATCATCGACCACATCATCGACACGCCGCGCTGCGCGGTGTGGGCGGGCATGGGCACAGGTAAGACGGTGGCCACGCTGACGGCGCTGGACGGCCTGCAACTGGTCGAGGACGGCCCGGTGCTCATCGTGGCCCCGCTGCGCGTGGCGACCACCACATGGCCCTCGGAGGTCCTGAAATGGACCCACCTGAAGGACATAAACGTGTCGGTGATCACGGGCACGGAGAAGGAGCGCATTCAGGCGATCCGCTCCCCGGCCTACATCTACACCACCAACTACGAACAACTGGTCTGGCTGGTCAACTACTGGGGCGACCGGTGGCCCTACAAGACCGTGGTGCTGGACGAGTCCACCAAGGTCAAGTCGTTCCGGCTGCGGCAAGGCGGCAAGCGTGCGCAGGCGCTGGGCTCCATCGCCCACACCCGGATCAACCGGCTGATCACGCTGACCGGCACACCGGCCAGCAACGGCCTGAAGGACCTGTGGGGGCAGGCGTGGTTCGTGGACGCCGGTGCGCGGCTTGGGCGCACGTTCTCGGCGTTTGACCAGCGCTGGTTTCGCACCGGCTTTGACGGCTTCAGCAAGATACCGCTGCCGGGTGCCCAAAACGAGATTCAGGACAAGCTGCGCGATGTTTGCCTGACCATCGACGCGGCAGACTGGTTCGACCTGCGCGAACCCATCGTCAACGACATCATGGTGGACCTGCCGCCCAAGGCCCGCAAGCACTACCGGGACATGGAGCGGGAGATGTTCACCGAGCTGGAGGGCATCGAGGTGGAGGCGTTCAACGCCGCCGCCAAGACCACCAAGTGCCTCCAGCTTGCCGCTGGCGCGGCCTACACCGACGAGACCGGCACGGCGTGGAAGGAGACCCACAAGGTCAAGCTGGAGGCGCTGGAGTCCATCATTGAGGAGGCGGCGGGCATGCCGGTGCTGGTGGCCTACAACTTCAAGAGCGACCTTGCGCGGCTGCTGAAGGCGTTCCCGCAGGGCAAGCATCTAGACAAGAACCCGTCCACCATCGTGGACTGGAACGCAGGCAAGATACCGGTGCTCTTCGCGCACCCGGCAAGCGCTGGCCACGGCCTGAACTTGCAGGACGGCGGCAACATACTGGTGTTCTTCTCCCCCAACTGGAATCTGGAGGAGCACTTGCAGATAATCGAGCGGATTGGCCCGACGCGCCAGCTACAGGCGGGCTACGACCGCCCGGTCTTCATCCACCGGATCATCGCTCGGGACACCGTGGACGAGCTGGTGCTGGAGCGGCTGACCACTAAACGGCGCGTACAGGACGTGCTACTTGACGCAATGAAGAAAAGGAAAACGAATGCCAAAGGCTGATTTCACCCAATGGAGCCGCGAGGGGCTGGAGGAAATAGCCCGTCAATTAGTAGACGAGAACAAGCGGCTCCGGGAGGACAACAAGGTCCTGCTGGCCGCGTGGCGCGATCTGGTCAAGCAAACAGGTCAGGCCGAAGCTCTTGCCGCGTCACAAGCCCAGCAGTTGCTTTTTCAATCGCAACAGCAAGCGCAGGCGAAGGCTGGCGGCGCTTCGCAATGAGCAAAGCCATCCACGTCGCGGTGATGCCGAGGTACTGGGCCATCTCGGCCTTGGCACCACGGACATCGGTTTTGAAGTATTCGGCGAGGGTCATGCCCGCATTATAATCTAACCTTTAGTTACACCAACATGGAGAAAAGCATGCTTTCCAAAGACGAGATGCGCAAGGTATTTTTGAGCTGCGACATGCTCAACAAGGACGGGCTGTACGCCGACGACGTGGACATCTATGAGCTGTGCGCGGCGGTGGAGAAGGAAGTGGCCCTGAAGTACGCCCGCGCCGAGCGTGCGAAGTGCATTGAGTTCGTGGAGTCGCTGAACCCCGAGGTGGCGCGGGCGCTCACCGACAAGCGGGGTGCGATGTGATTAAAAGCACCATCATCGCGTGGCTTTTGTTCGCCGCGTTCATGTTCGCGGCAAACCTTTTTCTGCGATAAAAAAAAGCCCCCATCGCTGGGGGCTAAGGTCATAAGACCAGAGGAGAATCTATTGCCCCGGCACGGGGTCGAATGCGCCTGCCCCAAGTGCAGATTTAAGCCATTCCGGGTTTTCCTTCGCCAGTTCCAACAGTGCGTTGTACCCAGCGGGCACTTGCATCAGCAAACCGGTTATTGGGTGCCGCGCCATGGCCATCAAACCGAGCCCGCTGACAGCGCGCGTTCCGTGTCTGGGGTGAAACTTTTCCTTCTTGCTAAATACCCCGCGCGGCGCGGTAGGTTGCCGCCGCGCCCGCTACCGGCAACCCTAAGTAGGGGTTTCGCAAGGCGTACACCGCGCCAGCGCCGCCGACGGTCTGCGGTACATTGGTGCGGGTCGGGTTATACCCGTATTCACCGGTGGCTTCGTCTTTGGGAAACATGCTGGTAAGGCCGCTGTATACATCGCGGGCACCCAGTGCGCCCGATAGGACATTGACGGCTTTGCTGGCGGTACCGAGCCCAGTATCGTACAAAGTTTTTGCACGTTGTTGGCTTCGGTCTACCTGACCGACAGTCCTGCTGCGTTCTTGCTGCGCGCGTTCCATATCGCGTCGTTGGGCTTCTTCAGCGGCAAGACGGTTTTGCTCGGCCTGCACGGCGGCGGCTTGCACTGCTTCGGCCTGCTTTTGACGAAAAAGCATACGGTCCACAAGTGCATCGGGCTCACCCGGCAACTTGGGGCCGTAAAGTTTGTCCAGCTTGCCAGCAATTTTCCCTTTGGATAGGGCTCTTTGGTAAGCTGAACTGGCATCTTGAACTGTGCCGGAGCCTTTGCCGTATCCGGTTTTTGAACCCCATTTTTCGCCCGGAGTCAAGCCCGCGTCGGGAGCAGTTGTTGGCAACGGTCCCGGCTGTAAAGGAGGCACGCGCTGCTCCGCCAGCCGCCTTGACAGGGTGCTTGGCTCCATTGGGTTTTGCGCACCGTACAGGTCTTGCACCGAGCCACTTGGCGCGCCCATCATGCGCTCCGCTAATTTAGCGGCCATGCCACCGGGATCGCCCGTTAGAGGATTCCCAAACAATGCGCCCGCCCCGCCGCCAAAGGCCGCTGCCATGCGCTCCGGCGTCCAGAATTTATATTCCTCGCTTTGCGCTTCAGGCTCGGGGTAGCCGACGGTAAGCTGTGCGGGGTCTATTTCACCCACGGTGGTTTTTTCAACAGCGGCGGGCGCGGTTTCAGGCCCCTCGGCAGCACTCGCGGGCAGTGCTTCAGGGGCTGGCCCCATCCGGCCAAGGTCGCGCTTCAGCGTTTCAATATCGGCTTGCGTGCGCGCCAAACGCGCCTTGAATTCTTTGCCTTCTTCCTCGCCTGCGGGGGTTGGTTTGCGGTTGTTCTCTTCAAACCACTTAATGCGGTCGAACAATTCTTTTTCCAAAATGGCTCGGCGATCTATATCCCGGGTTTTCTGATCTTCCGGCGACACACGCGCGTGAATGCTTTTGGCCGCAGTGCTAGGCGCGGCGTCTTTCCCACCAAAACTAATCGCCAATTCGTTGGGATCAATTTGCATGATTATTTCTTCCTTGCCTCTTCGATGGCTTTGTGGGTCTTCAAGAAGTCGGCGGCGATTTTCTTGTACCCATCACTGCGGGTGATGTCAAAAACACGAGTAGTGTCGTTGCCCGGAGCTACTTCGTACTCGGGATGCTTTCCGGTGTCCACATCGCCAATGAAGTTGTACATATCCCGCAACTGGTCAAAAGACGTATGCAAGTGCATCAAGTTTTTCATCGCCGCCACCGGTGAAGAATTCATGGTCGGCGAAGCCGCATCAGTCAAGTGCAGTTCAGCATTGCGCGCGGTGCTAGGGTTGATATTCAACAGTCTTTGCCGCGCCAAACTTGCTTGCGCAAGGTTTTGTGCTAAATCTATCGCGTAATCTTGCAGGCCAGTTTTCTTAGGGAATCTCGCCCTCACGAAGGCTTCCATGGGCGCGCTTAGGCTGGCGGACGCAGGACCAATGTTCAAACCGATACCGGTGTTGAAGGCTTTTAGCAAAGCGCTGAATTCGTCCCCGGCAAGCACGTTCATTACTTTATTCGCGTTGCTCTCAAGCGCTTTTCGCGCTGCGGGGTCCGACTCTCCGTAGCCCAAAAGTTTCAACGCGTTTTTCACCGGTGTAATGTTGTCGTTATAGGCTTCTGGTCCGGCGGCAGCACGAAGATAGCTGTAAACTTCATCGCCTTCTTTCGCATACGCCGCTGCCCTAGTCGCCCTCGCCGCTACCTGCGCCGCAGTATCGTTGGTCTCGGTGTTCAGATCAATAACGGGCTTTATGAGAGTTTTTGTCTTTTTCTCGGGTACGGGCGCGGCTGCCGCAGCAGCGGGCGGTTCTGTTCCGGGCGCGGCAACTGGTGCTGCTGGGGGTTTCTCACCAGCGACAACGGGCGCAGGGACCGCTACGGGAGGCTTCTCCCCAGCGCCCGCTGCGCTAGGCTCTCCGGGTTGAGCTTCCGGTTTGGCAGTTCCTCCAATCGGCGAAAAGCTGGTAGCCGCTGGCGGGGTGCGGCTGTTGATCTCGCGCATGGCTTCCGCTGCTTGCGCTGGCGTAATCATCCTGCCCGAGAGCTGTGTTTGAACGGCAGCCACGTCCGCAGCACGTTTCTGGTAGAAAATCTGCAAGGCTTGCTGGTCCGTCGCGGTGGTGGCGCGCGAAGTGTCAAGCCGTCCTTTGATGCCCCCGGCCAAGCCGCTTGCGCCAAGGGATTCCAACTTCTGCGCCAAGGCAGGCATCTCACCGGGTGGGCTTCCGCGCCCTTCCCACTCTTTCACCAAGTCCGCAGCGGCTCGGTTCTGGCCCATGCTGATCTTGGACATGGCAAGCTGGCTGCGCATCTGCGCGATGGGTAACTGCGCTTCGCGTTGCTTTTCCACGTTTTCGCCCAGAGCTTGCGATGCGCTGCCCAAGGAGGCCGCAAAGCCGCCCAACTGAGGTTTGAAAAAGCCCGCAGCGACGTTGAACCAGTTGGGCTGGGCGTAGCGCTGCTGGAGCGCGTTTATGCTGTCCTGAAGCGACTTCTGGTACTCGTTGACATCTTCGTCCTGAGCACCGTACAGATTGATTTTCGAGGGGTCTGTGGCCAAGCCACCTTTGATTGTTTCAGCCATGATTCATGCCCTCTATTGGTCAGACCAATAATACTCGCCCGTTTCGTCATTTAACTTCCAGCCGCCGGTAGTGCTACCGCCCGGATTCCAGTTGATTGACCCCGCCCCGGTGTAATCCCCGCCCGTATCAGTGCCCGTACCCGTATTGGTAGGCGTACTCGGAAACGCGCTTTTCAACGCGTCCCAGCCCGATTTAATAGTTGGCCCGAGGGCTGTCAATGCCGAGCCGATATTGCCCATTGGTGTTGTTGTGCCAGTGATCTTGCCAGTCACGGGGTCGTACACCGGTTGTGACGAGAACATGCCCGCAGTCAGGCCACCCAGCCCGGCAATCGCTGACAAGGGTGAACCCTCCATGGTCTGCGTCACCGTTGTCGGAAGCTGTGCGCCGCTCAAAATAGCAGCTTGCTTGGCGGCCACGTCGAGCGGGAACAGCTCTTTGTTTTGCGCTATGGTGCGCTGTTGCTCACCAAGGGTAGCCAGTGCATTGACATCGGCCAGCCCGCTTGTTTGCTGCTGTTGGCCAAGGTTGAGCTGGCCGGTGCCCGCAGCGATGCGGTTTGCGGCTTGCTGCGATGCAGCATTGCCCGCGACCTGCCCAGCGGTCACTTGGTTGGTGTTGTACTGGTTCTGCAAGGTGCCAGCGGTCTGGCCAGCGGTGAGCTGATTTTCACGCTGTTTTTGCGCGGCTGCCAATGCTTGGGTGTACCCAGATTGCAATGCTTCAGCCTGTTTGCCAAGCGCACCGATGTTGGCGTTAGAGATGCCCAGTGCAAGGGCGTTCGCACCCCGTTGGGAGCCGAACTGGCCCGCGCCCACCGCACCCGAGGTGATGGCCGGAGAAAGGTTCTGAGCGATGTTCTGCTGGTTCGCAAGCCGAATCTGGTCCACCACGTTGCTGGTGTACGGATTCATATAGCTGTTGATCAGCGGGGCGGCGCTGGTCGTACCCGCTTTCAAGTAGGGGTTAGCTTGCGTCAGGCCGCTGGTGGTGGTGCCCGCTTGCAGGTAGGGGTTGGCCGCGCCGCTGATGTCCGTGCCCGCCGCCGCGCCGTAATTCTGCCCCGCAGCCGTCAGCGCGGGCTGGTAGTTGCCCACATTGTCAGCCACTGCGCCAAAAGCCTGCTGCTGAAGCGGTGACGCGCCAACATACTGCGCGGCGTTGCCCGCCGCTGTCCCTTTCTGGGCGAGGCCAGACAGGTAGTCGGTGTAATACTGTGGGGTTGTCGTCGCGGTTGTTGCTGACGACTGAAGCAGATCAGCCATGTTTTTTGCCTTTCACGGACTGCATGTATTCTAACGGCGACTTGGCGTCGGGGGGTAATTTGTCTGGGGGCGCGGACCGAGCGCGGGCGCGGATTGCTTGGACCGTCTTGTCCAGCACGCTGGCACCGGCTTTGTTGGAGCCGTTGCCCAGCGCGGACACCACGTCGGCGCTGAAGACATACTCACCATCGGCCAGCATGGCCGTGATGTCGTCGCTGGTGCCGTCGCCCTTGCCTTCCACGTACTTGCCGCCCAGCCCGTCAAGGCCGCCGGTGCGGAACACCGGGTTGCCGTCGTAGTTGGGGTGCTTCTGGTCGTCCGGCTGGCCGCCCTCGGCCAAGCGCATCCCACGGGCCTGTAGCAGGGCCGCAAGCTGCGGCAGCACCTTGGGCGGGGCGTTGTGCCCCATCTGCCCCATGCGCAGCATCTGAGCTTTGGGCAGGGATACCCCAGTAGACGAATCAAAATTGCCGAGAGCTTTTAACGAAGACGCTATGAGGTCATCCGCCGCACTACCGCCCCCGGCAAAATGCTGCACCGAGCCGCCCGTTGCGGAGTACAGGATGGATGGATCAATCGCACCAAACTGATCGGGTTGCCCGTACTGCGCAAAGGGGTCAAACGAGGCTACGAACGGCGCATTCGCAGCTTTAGCGACATCGACGTTGTACATGGGAATGTTGCCTATGTCTGACTGCTTGGTGAACGGGTCAGCGGCCAACTTCAACTGGGTCAGATTCTGCTCGTAAGGTGTGTACTTTGATCCCATTTCGCCTACCTGTAAAAGTTTTCCTTCAGCCGCCTTAGCGTTGGTGATGCCAGTCGTGGGCAGGCCACTTGAGCTTGCACCCGAGCTTGCGCCAGAACTCGTACCTGAGCTTGTGCCAGAGCTGGTCCCAACGGACGACAAGGGGGACGTTGACGGGGCGGAAATGTTACCGCTGCCGCCTGCACCGCTGTTGCCTGTTCCACCAATCATCTGGTCAACCACGCTTTGGGTGGGGCTGGCCCCGGTGTACGTGGATGCACCTGTGGAAGTACCGGTGCCCGGCAACCCAACAGCTCCAAGCACCCCGTTGATGGTGTTTGCGATGGAGGCGGGATTTATGCCGGTTGATGGATTGCCAAGCGCGTTGTTTATGCTGCTGGATACTTTTGAGCCGAGGTCACCGTACGCCCCGGATTGGTTTCCAATGAGCGCGGTCAGCGCGGGGCTTGTATTGAACGCTTTAGCCAGTTCGCTGTTCACCTGCCCCAGCGCGTAATTCTTGAACGCCCCGCCGAGGTCGCCACTGAGCATGGACGAGAGAACAGGGGCGGTAGTGCCTACCGCTGAAGCGGCTTGGGACATCGCGTAGTTCCCAAGAATATCGCCCAGCGTCACTGTACCATTCATCAGCCCGACAAGCGTGGTAATAGCGCTGTAGCCCGGCACAAACGACAATGCGATGGGCGCAAGCGTAGTTATGAACGTGTTGGCTTTATCCGCCGCGATAACGCTATCGGCTGTCTGGCCGATGTTGTTGTAGCCTATGTTGGTGCCCGGAACAGTTAACCCTGTTTGGGTCAAATTGTTCGGGTTCACCCCGGTAAGATTTCCATACCCAGCATCGGCCAACTGCTTCGCTTCTGCGGGTGTCACCGCGCGGCCAAGCAGATCGGAAATGTTGATGCCGGTGGTTTGCACCGTGTTCACGGCGTCCAGATTACTTTTAGTCGGCGCAGCAAGCGAAACAGAGCTGAGACCAGATGAAAGCGCCTTATCAAGCGCTGGAGTTATTTGCGTCCCCACATCGGGGTTGGATAAATTGCCCACCTCTCCGGGCTTGGTCAAAGACGTGGCTGCATCTTTGGCCAGTTGGTCTTTGTAGGCGTTGACTTGGGCCAGATTACCTAACGCTGCTTGCGCCGCGTCCGATGTAGGCGCGCTCGTTGATAGCGCGTCAAGGGGTGATTTGACCGCCTCAGCAATGGGCTGTGCCACGGGCGCGGCAACGGGGGCAGGCGGTGCTACTACACTGAGCGGCGACTCAGGAGGCGTCTCTTTGATTGCGACGGGCTGGTTCGGAATCCCCGTGTAGGCAGTCAACCCATCACCAGCAGTGCTGGCGACTAAATTCGCATTCTGCGTTGCAGTCTGCTCCGGTGTCATGCGCATAAGCTCTTGCGCTCTTTGCTCTTCTGGCGTTTTTCCTAATACTTCAGGAGCTAGGGCTACGGCGGAAGGCACCAGCGGCGTAGAAGCTACGGGTTGCGCGCCGGGGACCGCGCTCAATCCTGATTGAGCTTGCGCAGCGGCTTGGGCGTCCGCAGCCATTTTTGCTTCAGCGGCTTGTGCGGCATCACGCGCGGCTTGTTCGCGCGCAGCGGTTTCCGCAGCAGCTTTATCTGCCGCCACTTTGGCTTCAGCATCTCGCTGCGTTTGTGCGTCCTGTGCTGCTTTTGCGTCTACTTGGGCTTTTGCATCAGCAGCAGCGATTGCAGCCCTCGCGTCCGCAGCAGCCGCATCAGCAGTAGAAGTATCGCTGCTGTTATCCCCGCCGCTGTTATCCCCGCCGCTGTTATCCCCGCCGCTGTTATCCCCGCCGCTATCTCCGCCGCTATCTCCGCCGTCGCCGCCGCCATCGCCGCCGCCATCGCCGCCGCCACCATCTTCAAAATACCTGACGCGGACACCATTCACCCACTTGAATTTTGCTTTTTTGGTCATGGCTATCTCCGAAGCGAATTGTTGAGGGCGAAGGCCCAATCCTGCCACGTCTCAAACAGGCGGCTGTCCGGTGCTCCGGTGAAACGACCAATACCGGCGAGGCCGTTGGCCCACTCGCGCCAGCGCGGCTCTTCCACGGTCCCAAGCTGATTGGCCGCGAACAGGCCCGCCATCGAAGCGCACCAGTAGTCCCACGTCATGCCGCGTGGATCGAATATCTGCCGTGAATCAATGGCGCTTATCATGGGTTGCCCGTGGAGCGCACGTCGCCGGTGGTGAGGGACAGCAGCACACGGCCAGTCTGATAGGTGCCGTTGTAGGTGTTTGATTCAAACCGCAGCCGCATCTCACGGCGCTGTTCACGCATGTCAATCTTGAGCGTGTTGGGCGAGAACGTGTAGGGCGCGGAGTCAACGGCCACATCATCAGCGTAGCCCTCACCGGTCACCACCACGGTCATGTCGCCGGTCTGCACAAAGTCCGGCTCAATGCGTTCAAGGCGGGTCCACAGGTTGTCGCCGGGCTGCTGCTGGGTGCCCACCAGCCCGCCCAGCGTGCCGATGCTGTAGGTCTCAAAGTAGCTCTGAATGGCATCTACATTGGTCAGATAAATCTGGTCGTAGCCGGTCTCGTGTTGCCATAGGGTGTAGGTCCCCTCGCTGTTGACCTCGTTGCCCGCCCACACGGGCTTAGGGAATACCTCGGAAAACACCCCGGCGGATCGCCGCGCGCCCAGCGCTTGGCCAGCGTCGTACCAGACCTTCTCGCGGGTGTTGTAGATGATGGCGTCGGTGCATTCGGTGGCATCACCCTTGGGGTAGAACCACCAGATTTCGCCGTAGCGCGGAACCTTTGTCGCCCACACCTTCTGGCGCTGGGCCATGTTGATGTTGTCGAAGAAGTAGTTCTCGCAGTATTTGTTCGGTATCTCCTGCACCACGCCGTTGTAGGAGAGGAACCGGTCCACGCCAATCCAGTAGTAGATGCCGTCGTACTCAATCACGCTGCTGGACGACATGATGGAGGTCTGGCTGCTCACCAGATCGTAGGCCCAGTAGTAGTTCACGCCGCCCGAGCTGGATGGCTGGAAGCTCACGCGGATCAGCGCGTCGGCAGACCAGAACAGGCCCGAGGGCGACGTGGAGCCGCCACGGATGGGCAGGCCCTTAACGATCTTGCCGGTGGCTACGTTGTTGGCGTTGGCGTCCGGCGAGACCCAGTTGGCGAAGTCGCCCGCGCTGGAGTTCTGGATCAGGCCGTTGTTGCCGTACACGAATAGGTACGGGTGGATCACCACGCACCCCCCGGAGACGGCGATGTTGTTGTCAAAGGTGGCCACGATGGTGGCCGACGCGGTGGCCGCAGCCGACATCACCACGGATGTGCCCGCTACAGACACCACTGTCGTACCCGCCGGTATGCCAGAGCCGGTGATGGTCTGGCCAGCGCCAATGCGTACATTGTCCGCCGCAAGGGTCAGGGTTGTCGTGCCGTTGGTAGTGGCGGCAGCGGTGAATAGGCCGACTTTGGACAGCAGGGGGACAGCGGTATAGGTCAGGCCAGTCGGCGTGCCTGCGGTCGTCGTGATGGCCGCGCCGCCGAAGGATGCCGACAGGGTGAATGTCGTCGAGCCGTTGGTGGCGATGATGTAGTAGGTCGTTGGGTTTGAGTACCCGGTGATGCTGCCCGTGCCGCCAAAGGTTCCGCTGATGGTGACCTGCTGGTTGACCACCAACGTAACACCGGAAGCGATGCAAGAAAACTGCCCAGCGGTCCCGGTGATGGTCACGGTGTTGAGCAAGCCAAAGTTACCGGGAAAAGTTCCGTACAACACCGGCGTGTTCACCGAGGACGTGATATAGGTCAGGTTTTGGCCGGGGTGCGCCACCAAGTTGTTGGTGTTGTTGCCGGTGGAGTCGAAGGCGATGTCGAACTGCCACAAGTTGTCATCGCTGGCCGTGAAGTTGTTCAGGTTGTAGTTGTACGGCCCTGATCCGAATCCGCCGTCGGTATCGGTGATCCACTGTTGCAGGCCGTTGTTGTAGCCCGAGACCACATAGTTGAAACCGCTGACAGCAGTCATCGCCATGCCGCGCGAGATGCCGGTGGCGTTCAAGAAGATGCCGTCGTACCCGCCAATCTTGCGGGGCCGCCCGCGCTGGAACCGGACCCACTTGCCGTCCACAAAGCAGGGCGAGTCGAACACGGTGCCATCCCGCTGGATGCCCGGCGGGATTTCCATCGATACGACTTTGGATGTCATTAGAACGTACCGCCCGCAATTCCGTTCAACGCCGTAAAGCCGGTTGCGTTGAAGTACCCCACCTGCGTGTTGTTGACGACAAACCCAAAGGTATTTGTGCTTGGCAGGTAGATACCCGTGGTTGCATCCCCGACGAACTTGATGGACGGCACTGCTGTGGAGCCGTTGCCGACTGTCAGCGACGTAATTGAGCTGGTGGAGCCCGATGCCGCGTTGTACACGTTCGTGCCGTCGCAGATCAAAATCAGCGAGGTGCCCTGCGCCACGGTGACGGTAGCACCGCCCCCGACCGCCGTCTTCACGGTGAACGTGAACGACCCGGTGGTGTTGTTGGTCACCGAGTACAACTGCACCGTAGACGGGACCACGATGATCTGGTTGGATGTCAGCGTGCCGGAGTAAATCTGGATGGTATTCGCGGCCTGCGAGGACGTTAGCGTTGTCGTTCCCCCGGTCACCGAAAGCGACAACTGGGTGTACGCGAAGTTGTTGGACCTGCCGTAGCCAAAGGTGTTCCAGTTTGTGCCATCGGACACCACCACCAAGGACTCGGTGAGCTGAAGCTGCTGCGATGACGCGCCGTCAATCGTGTTGGAACCGCTTGGGGTGATGGTCAGGATACCGCTTCCACCGTTGCGGATCATGCAGAACCATCCCGCCCCAGCGATGGCCGCCGCAGGAAGAGTAAACGTACCAACACCACCGCTCCAGATTACTAATTCCGCGCGGACGCTTATTGGTAAGGTGGTGCTCCCGTAGTAGGCAGCGGTGACATAGGTCTGGTTTAACGTCGTCCCGCTGGCATACAGGCCGTACCCGGCCAGCGTAGACGCGTTCGCGGAGGACGTACCGGCCCCAAGCACCACGGAGGTCCATGACCCGGCAGTGGTGGTGTTGTCCGTCAGGTATATGAATTGCGCGACGCCAGACGCCACGGAGATGATGGTCGTGCCGACACCGGTGGCCGAGTAGGTCGCCACTGTGAACGAGTTGCTGCCGATGTTGCGGATCAGCACGGTCTGGCCGGTGGAGACCTGCGTTGCCGGTGGCAGGTTTATGGACAGGCCGGTAGTCGTTGCCGTTACGTCAATGATGTTGCTGGCCGGGATGCCAGTTGTGCCGTTGATCGGCCACTCCAGCACGGTGTTGGCCGAGATGGACAGCGATTCGTAGCTGGTCTGCGACGGGCTGATGGTCTGGCCCGTAAACGGATTGGTGTAGGTGGTCATGATTAGGAGTCCTGTGCTACTGCTTGGCGGTCACCGATGCGGAGCTGGTCTTCGGTCTTCAGCGCGGCGATTGCGGCGTCGAACATCTGCGACCACACGGCCAGACGAGAATCGTCCTTGAGGAACGGCGCGGTCTGCTTGAGCGTGCCAAACAGCAAGGCGTTGGGCGCGTTCTGGGTCAACCAGTTGGTCTGGTTGCTGGACGACAACGGGGTCAGCCGGGTGTAGCACAGCGCCTCGAAGGCGAATGCGGTACTCGGCGTGGGCGCTAAAAACCAGTGCTCGTAGTCGTAGTCGGCGTAGTACAGCGGCAGGCCGGTAGTGGTCACGTCGGGCGAGTAGCTGTTGAGGTATTCCAGCTTGCGCAAGTACACCGGCTGCTTGTCACCGTTGGCGTCCACCACGGTCATGGAAACCGTCTTGCGCCACAGCGCAGGCTTGGCAATCACTGGGTTCCCAGCGGTCATGGTGCTGTCCACCACGATCATCTGGCCAAGGGTTTTGATGTCCTGCGCAATCTCAAACTCCGCCAGCATGATGGCGGTGGGGATGAAGTTGACGACCGCAGCGTCGCTACGCTCCAGATATTGGAGCACCAGCGTGGTCAAACCATCGTAGGTGAGCGCGTATGCGGTGGTAGCCATGTTTGATCCTTATGCCAGCATCGAGGTAGCCGCCGTCTGCACACTCGCAACGCGGTTCATCCAGCCCTTCAGAAACTTCTGTTGGGTGGGGTTTCTGTCGGCTAGGGTATTGTAAAACGCTTCCTTCAGCTCGGCAAAGTTTTCCAGCAGCTTGCCCGGCGTGGTTTTTGCCACCAAGGCCAAGGTTTCCGGACCGACAACACCATCATCCTTGGCCCCTATGGCCCGCTGGAGGAACTTTGCGGCTCGGGAGACCCCCGCGTTCACCGCGAAGTCAAAAACGGCGTAATCGACGCCTGCGGGCAAATTGTCGCCATGCACCTTGTCCCAGTACATGGCCCGGTAGAACGGCTTCACGGCGTCCAAGGTCAGCGCCTTCATCTCGCCCGGCTGGATTGCCCGGCCAAGGTAGGCTCCCCACGCGCCGATGGTCACCCCGTAGTTGGTCTCCCCGCCGTGATCTGCGGGATCGTTGACGTAGCCGCCCTCGGATTGCATCACGCGGGCGAAGGATGTGTCGAAGTTAGCTTTCACTTTGCCGCCACGCCTTGAATCTTTTCAGCGGTGCGCATGCCACCCAAGCCAAGCATTCCGAGCAATAGCGGCATCATGGTGCCCATGTCCATCTGGGGGAACTTGACAGGATGGCCATAAAGAGCGCTACCCCATTCAGCCAGCGGGCCAACAACAAACTGGATGGCGAAGCCTGCGCCGCACACCCAGCCAATGCCGGGACGCCAGCCAGATACAAACACCGAAGGGTTGGCGGCTTCTGCTTTGTTGATGTCCAACTGACCAGCAATCACCGCCAGTTCGCCGGACTGCTGCATCTTGAACAGTTCCAGCTTGGCGGCGGCTGCTTTCTCAGGGTCGGGCCATACGCGGTCGATTACTTTGCCGCCGATGTCCAGCAATGCGGATAGAGGGTCAAGCGCCATTTTTATCTCCTACGGTGATTTCATCCATGTGGCTACCGACTTTCAGGCCACTGAGCCATCCAATCAGGCCACCAACAATGGTCTGGAATGCTGGGCCAATGATTTCAAAAATCTTGGTGTTGTCCACTTCCTTGACAAACAGGCCGTGGACGAGCGCGCCAATCAGCACGACGACTACCGAACACAAGGTGGCGGTCACCATCATGGTCACCCAATAGATCAGCTTGTCTTTTGCGTCCATCACTTTGCCCTTTCGTACAACTGCTCAATTTTTGAGCGGATTTTCATGCTGTCTGCTGGCCCCATTATCGTAGCCAAGTTCGAGTAGATCAAGGTCAACTGCTCCTTAGTGCAAGCTGGTCCAGACTCCTCCAACCACCCCCAAACCTTGTCCGCACGCTCTTTTGGATCGTGGTTGGAATACCCGATATTTACAAACTCGCTGACGCTGCACTCGCGCTTTGCCGTGGCCCCGTAGACCAACGACAAGATGAAGAGCGGAATGAGCCAGCGCACATTTACAGGCCCAGCAGCTTCTTCGCAAACTCTGCCGCAACGCCGGGGCCAAGCAGCACAGCAGCGATGACGATGTACAGCAGGTACTCAATCTTGGTTATGCGCTTGTCGCCCTTGGCAAAGCTGGATTGGATGCCCGCATAGCGCTGGGCGCATACCGCCTCATGCACGCTCAATCGCTTGTCGGTATCAGTGGCCAGTTCGTGAGTGTCTTCCATATCAGCTTTCAGTACATATCAAAAAAGTCGTCCGCCCGGTAGGTGGGGATGAAGTTCCACCCCGTGTTGTTTCCGGCGTTGATGTTGTTTTGGCTTCCGGCGTAAGTTGTGCCGCTGTAGGCGTTGAACACCGCCCCGCCAGCGGCTGCGCTGTCTTGGATGGTCAAATAATTGGCGTTCACGGTGCCGCTGGCTTGCGAGATCGTCGCACGGGTGCCTGCGGTGTCGCTCTGCAAATACTTCTGCGTCGTGCCGGATGTTACGAACGAACCCACGGTGTTGATCGTGCCAGCTTTGAATTTGATGATTCCGTTAAGCAGTTGTAATTGCCGAGTTGACCCCATCGTCAACGCATCGGCAAATTGATAAGTTGTTGCCGCTGCACCATTGAGGTTAATTGGGTAATCCTGCGTCACGCCGTTGGTGGTGATGATCTGCGTGCCGGATGTGGCGGCAAAGCTAACGGTGGTAGTACCAGCAGCCACAGTTACGCCAGCGGGCATGGTGAAGTTACCAAAGATGTTTTTGGCGACGTTGGCATACGTGCCACTGAATCCAGTGAGGTTCAAGTTCTTGGCGGTAACGGTGTGGCTGTAGATGTCGGAACCCGCCGTGACATTGAAGTTCATGGCGTAGGTTTCGTTGCCCCCGTTAACTCCCATTGCGACTGTCCTAGTTCCAACAGAACCAGAGTAGGTCAGGTTGATTGCCGATGTTCCGGTGTAGGTAAACCCAGTGGCGGTGTTCATGTTCCACACCGTCTGGTTGTTGCCGGTGACGCTGATGCTGCCGCCGTTGAACGCAATAGCGCGGGTGCTGGTGTAGCTGGACGCAAAAAATTGGGTAGAAAGCACATACCCGTTGAGGTCAATCGTTCCAGAGATAAGAGAAGTCGTAGTAGATGTCAGAGAACTTGCGGTTAAATTGCCTGCAAGTTGGTAAGTAGCTGTTCCGCTAAAAACTACATTGAAGTCCAGCACCACGCCATTGGTCGTGATAACTTGTGTGCCTGTAGTAGCTTTGAATGATGTAGTGCTAGTTCCTACGGAAAATGCTACTGTTGATGGGGTAGTAAAGTTACCAAAAATACCTTTGTTTGTACTGGAAACTGTTCCCGCAAACCCTGTCAAATTCAAGCTGCGCATTTCGCATGTGGTAGCGAACGATACGATGTCCCCGCCAGCAGTGACGTTGAAGTTCATTACGTTCGATTCTGTTGCGCCAGCAGTGTTCCCACTTGAAATGCTGCGCGTCCCAACAGAACCGGAATAGGTCAGATTGATCGCCGATGTCCCAGTGAAGCTGAAATTGGTTGCCGTAGCTATGGTAAAGATTGTTACCCCGCTTCCAGTCACCGTAATGTTGCTGGAAGCACCGAAAGCAATCGAGCGGACGTTGCTGGTACTAGCACCGAATATATTTACAGTCAGCGTCTTGTTGTTCAGATCGAGCGCACCGGCGGATAACGTGAACGTACCGGTCGTAGTGACCGCAGTGCCAAGCTGCAATGCGCCCCCCAGAAGCTGGAGAGTGACGGGGAGCACCGAGCCATTGGTTGACAATACCGGCGTGCCAGACGAGCTGTAAAACTGCCAAGTGTTTGTGCCCGTAATCACCGTTGCTGCTTGTAGGGTAACACTGCCTGAGATATTTGGGCTGAATGTTCCAAAAGCCCAAGTAAAAGCTGAAGTTTTTGTTACGTTAACAGTTGGGACATTTACGTTATTGACGGTAATCGTATTTCCCGTTGTGAGGCCCGTATCATCAATGATTACAGTGTCTTGAGGTAGGGGGAAATTAGCCACCGCAGGAGCGCCACCAGACGAGGTGGCCCACGCATTAGCTGTTTGCCATGCTCCACCCGCAACCAAACTCCAGTAGACCGTTTTTGCAGCGGTGAACGTAATGCCGCTGTTGTTGCCCAAGTTGCCCACGCGAGTACCAGACCAAGGCGCAGATGCCCCGGATGCAACAATGTCTCGGAAGTCCACATCGGACAAAGCAGCAAGAGTGGCAGCAGATATTGTTCGTTGCGTACCTACGGTTGAGGATTGAACAGTCAGCCTATTGGACGCAGTTCCTCCTGCCCCTAGAGTGAGTGTTGCCCCGACTGTTTGGTCTGCTCCAAGAAGGATTCCTTCACTGACAGCAGATGCGGGGCTTGCGACCGAAAGGTTATTGAACGTATTTGCGCCGTTGATAGTTCGGCTACCTGTTGATGTAGACGAAAGGCTGACGTTGTAATAGGTCAAGCCACCGCCGGAAAAAACGGCGCTTTGATTAGAGCAGGTAATAGTGGACGTGCCGCGAGTCAGCGTCAAGCCAGTGGTGGTAGTTGTATCCCAAGCTGTTGCCCCGGAGAATGTGTGCGTACCGGAGCCAAGCAGGATTGCGCGGGTGTTAGTGGTCGTGGACGAAAACCCAGCAGCGGTCAGGTTAAAACCGTTAGCGTCAAACGTGCCAATAGTCTGAACAATGTTGCTGGTGTTTGTAGTGGTGAAATTGGAGCCAAGTTGGGTGGTTCCACCAGCATAATTGTTCAAGGCAAGGAGCGCGGCGCATGTAGCCCCGTTGGCTGTCACCACCTGCGTTCCAGACGCGAACATGGAGAAGCTACCCGTTGTGGCTGTAATGATGGTCGCCGCTTGGAATGTCAAGTTGCCGGTAACTATTTGAACCGTAGTTCCCACCGCCAGCGTCATCGCCCCGGTTTTGGTGACGTTGATGGAGCCAATAAAATAATTGGTATCGAACGTAATTGTCCCCGTCACGCTTCCGGTGTTGTCGAACGTAGCAGTGTCTTGTGGCAAGGGGAAATTGGCTACCGCAGGTGTGCCGCCAGACGATGTGGCCCACGCAGTAGCGTTCCAGTTCTGCGCGCCCGCGAGGTTCCAGTACACCGTTTTGGCGGCAGTGAAGGTGATGTTGCTGTTGCGGCCAATGTTACCGATCCGTGTACCGGACCATGTACCGGAAGCACCTGCTGCGGTGATGTCCGAAAAATCAACATCGGACATCGTTGCCAAAGCGGCCGCAGTCACCGTGCGGGTTGTCCCAGAGACATTACTGGAAAACCTAACTCGATTTGTCGCAGTACCACCTGTGCCAAAGTTGATAGTGCCGTTGACTATCTGATTCGCGCCTACGGAAATAGTTCTATACCCGGCGACCGTTGGGCTAGTAAATGTCAAATTGTTGTAAGTATTCGCGCCCGTGATTAACAACACGGATGCCCCTCCGGCTGTAAAGCTCACGTTGTAGTACGTTAGCCCATTGCCCGAAAAAGTAGGGGCGATGTTAGAACAAACAATCGTGGATGTGCCCGGCGTGAGCGTCAATCCGGTGGTTGTGGTGAAGTTAATTGGCGTTGCATCATTCAACGTAACCGTGGATGAACCTAGCAATATGGCGCGGGTATTGTTGTTATTTGATGCAAATTGTGATGCCGTTACGCTGTAGTTAGCGGTATCAAAAGTGCCGTTGGTTACCGTTATGACACCGTTGGATGTATATGCAGAGCCAAGCTGCAAAGTGCCGCTGTTTATGACATTTGCTGTCATGTTCCCCTGTAACGTAGCCCCGTTCAGGGTAATGGTCTGCGTAGTGCCCTGCCCATTGAAGTTCCAAGTTTGAGAACCGCTGCTTGTGATAGCCGAGCTAAGGGCAAAGGTGGTTCCATAGATTTGAACTGTTGTAGTATTTGCCCACGTCATTGCGTTTGAGCGTGTGCTGGCAGATACGTTGCCCACGTTCCACAGCGCATCAAACGTGATGGTTGCTGAAGTATTCAACCCGGTGTTTTCAATGACCACCGTATCTTGGGCTAACGGGAAATTGGCAGCGGCAGGTGTGCCACCAGAAGATGTGGCCCATGCAGTATCGGACCAGTTGCCCCCGGCCACCTGATTCCAGTAGACGGTTTTGGCTGCTGGAAATGTGATACCGGCGTTGTTCAACAGGTTGCCAAGGCGTGTACCAGAAACAGGAGACGCTGCGCCAGTGATTGAAATATCCCGGAAGTCCACGTCCGACAACGTAGCCATCGTTGCCACCGAAATTGCGTAACGAGTTCCGTAAACAGTTGCGTTTACTTGAATGCGGCGTGTAGGCGTATTAGCCGTACCCAAAGTCAATGTGCCGGTGACTCCTGTTGAAGACGCGACATTAAGAAGACGAATGCCTGTCACCGTCAAACTTGCAACAGTGAGGTTGTTGAAAGACGAGTTACCGGATATGGTTATCGTTGTGCCCGCTGCGGTAGTGTCAGTGAAGCTGACATTGTTATAGGTTAGACCGCCCCCCGCAAAAGTGAGCGAAGAAGCAGACGAACAGTTGATCGTGGACGTGCCCGCGCTGAACGTCAGGCCCGTAGATGCTGCATTCCATGGCGTTGTGCCGCCAAGGGTAATCGTGGACGAGCCGAGCGTAACCGAGCGCGTGGTGGTTCCAGTCGCATTGAATTGACCAACGCTAATTGTCTGGTTGCCTGTATCAAAGCTGCCCGCCGTGACAGTTAAAGCGCCACTAGCACCAGCGCCGTTTATCGCTGATGTCAGCGTCCAGCCACCGCCAATACCGTTGAAGTCAAAAGACACAGGTGCTGTGGCTACGTTGTTGAAGCTGACGGTCTTGCCTAATGAAATGGACGCAAAAGTGATCAAGGCCCCGTTGGTTGCGGAGATCGCAAAGTTGGTGGCGTGGTTGGCCCAACTACCAAAACAAGTTACACGGGCAGTTGCCGCCATCGTTAGCGTCATCACACCATCTACAGCCGTAGCAGTGAAATTATTGCAAACGGAATTAGCAGTTCCAATCCCCGTCACGGTCACCGCAAACGCGCCTGTTCCGGTGTTGGAGTTGGCGTCAAAGACTACATCGTCATATGGCGTGGGAAAACCTGCACCGCCCGCACCACCGGAAGATGAAGCCCAGTTGGTGGTCTCGGATGGCCCCCAGTTGCCGTTGCCGCCTACCCAGTAATAAGTTGCCATGCGTTACTCCGTGGGCGTGTCTTCGACTACTTCTTCGGTGGTTTCTTCTTCATGCACTTGGGCTTCCGCCAGCGCCGGGTTGCTGATGATGGCGTACCACCTGTCGTACCGGTCCTGCTTCATAGCCTCGATCTCCTCGTCTGTGAACTCGTGGTCATCCTCTAGGATGATTGCATCGTGGTAGCCGCCGATGGAGAAGTCGATGGTGATCATGTTCAGAACCCAAAAGTACGGGCCAGCAAGTTCCACTTGGCCGATGTGGAATTGTACTGAAAGCCCATGTAATCGTACTTGGAGGACCCGGTTGACGCGGTGGGCAAGGTAAGGTCCAAGGAGCCGATGAATATCGCATTCCACGCAAAGGTCTGGACGTTGGTGGACTGCAAGCGGAAAATGAGCTTCTGGCCGTTGTAGGGCGTCCCTATGGGAGCGTTGATGGTCAGGGTGCCGGTCGCTTGCGTATTGGCCTGTGTGGCCGTATCCGTGGTGTCCACGTTGAAGGTAAGGGATGTTCCGTCGGCGTAGGCCACCGTGCGGGTAACGATGCCGCCACTGGAGTAGCTCTTGCCGGTTACTTCCAGCCGGTATGTGCCAGATGGTGTGCCGCCCACGCCCAAGTTCGTGCCATCGAATATCAAATTGGCCGATCCGGCCAAGACGCCGGAGGAGTTGTACTGGACTTGGGTAGTGGAGCCGCCTGCGGGGCCAGAAGTCGATCCGGCCAACAAGGTCACTACGTTGCTGCTGTTCTTGTAGTACAGCTTTCCATCAGCGGTGTTGAGCGCAAGCTCACCAGCGGTCAGGTTTGCCGCCAAGGGCACGGCAGACGCCGTGGCGCTGTAGTAGAGGGAGATGGGCGTGAAGCCAGTTGCAGCCATGTTTATGCTCCAGAAATATCTATCCAGTTTTGGATTGTCTCATCCCATGACCACATACCGGTGTCCGGCATCGCTACCGGGGCTTGCCACATGCAGGTGTTTTCATCCAACACCCAGCTTGGGTATGGTTGTGGGGGAATGAACGCATCGCGCTGGGCATCGTAGCTGTAGCCGACCCCGGCGTAGCGTTTGCGAAAGTTGCCGTTGTAGGAGGTCTGCTTCCAGTTGGTGTACCCACCAGACCAGTTGGCCAAGAACTCAACGCCCTTGGCCTCGACCTCAACGCCTTCCACCAGCAGTTCGTCGTTGTGCACGCAATGCACTTCCAGCACCACGCCGTTTTCATCAAGTTTTGCAAAGTGCGCCATGATTAGAAGGTGATTGTGCCGTTGCCGGTGAACTTGTAATACCGATAGGTTCCGTCCGTGGTGACCGTGGGACTTCCGGTGCTAGACGCCGCTGCGTTGTAGGAAACAGGGTATCGAAGGATGACAACGCCCGTACCTCCAGTACCGCCGGTAGTGCCAGCGTTAAGACCGCCGCCACCACCACCTCCGCCGGTATTTGCTTGGCCCGAAGCGCCGGAAGCAGCGCTACCCAATGCGCCCGCGCCACCGCCACCTGAGCCGCCCAAACCTTGCGCGTTTGATGCATTGAACACCGCGCCACCACCGCCGCCTGCGTAATAGTTTCCTGAGCTTGTCAGTGCAATGCCGGTTGTTGTAGCTGTCGCGGGGGCGCTCATTACAAAAGTGCCAGCACTGCCAGAAACAATGTAGGTAGCCGGGCTGGATATGGTCGCGCTTGTGGTTGTTGCCGTCCCGACAATGTTTGCGGCGAATGTTGTTGCCGTAGTGGTAGACGAAGCCACTTGATATGTGCCATTCCAGCTTGCGCTGAAAGTGAGCGTAGCGGACGCCACTGTTTGCGAAATGTTCACCTCCCAGCTTGTCCCGCTGCCAAAGGTGATGTAGGTGCCTGCCGCCACGGTGCCGCCAGTGACAAGCTGTCCAATGGCAATGCTGGTGCCGGAAGAAACGGTCAGGGTATTGCCTGAGATAGAACCCGTAGTTGAGACCACAGAGCCGGTCACACCAGCAATATCAATACGCATACCCGCAGCAAACGGCGCGGATGCCTGCGTGGCATAGTTAGCTGTCACCACGGTTCCAGAGCCGGACAAACTTGTGAGGGCTATGGATTGCGCTGTCCGAATACCCGTCCCCGTAACCTGTGTGCCGGGCACACAAGCCCCTGCGCTGGTCGCGGTCACCGTCAACGTAGTGGAGCCAGAGGTGATGTTGCCAGTCCCCGCAAACGTAGTGATGAAACTGTTCAACAACCCCACCCCGCCCATGCCGGGCTTTTGGCTTTGCAGGCCGTACTGGCCCAAGCTACCTGAGCCGCCGCCACCACCGCTTGGGTAATCCACTTGGCCGTTGTTGGCATCTCGGCCACCGTAGCCACCAGCAAAACCTTGGCCCGAAGGGGTGCCGGTAGCAGTACCCCCAGCCGCTACCACGCCGTTGTTGACGCCGCCGCCACCGCCAGAGCCGCCGTTGCCGCCCGGTCGGGGATTGACGTTGCGTCCATTGCCCCCAAGGCCACCGCCAGATGCGGTAACCGTACTGGAGCCAGCAATAACGCTGTTATTACCCGCAACCGACGATACAGACCCGTTAAAAATAGCGCCAGCGCCGCCTGTTCCCACGGTGATGGTGATGGCCGAGCCAGCAGACACCGAGAAGCCGGTACTGGTCAAATATCCGCCCGCTCCGCCGCCTCCGCCAAACAAACCGCCCCCTCCGCCACCTGCGACCATGAGGTAGTCAACGGTGGGCGTGACAGTGCTGGAGGTGAACTGGCCGAACAGCGCACCCATGAAGCCGGACATCAGGTCACCCCCGCGCCAGAGACATACCAGAGGTCGGTGCCCACTTTAATCATCGTCGCCATACCCTTGGTGGCAAGGGAACGAGTGGTTGCCAATGCGCCGTTGGCAAGCTGCAATCCACTGGTCGGGCCGGTGATTGTGCAGATGCCGCTGTTGTTGTTCACCACGGTGATAACCGTGCCGATGGTGAAAGCCACCGATGCGTTGGTGGGGACGGTCAGCGTGTTGGTCGTGCCGCCGGTCAGGTAGATGTGCTTTCCATCGTCGGCCAGCACCAGCGTGTAGGTGGTCGCCGTTGTCTGGTTGTTCTGCGGCATCTGGCGGTAGCCGATGGCATACCCCGTGCCCGCGCTGTCGCGGATGGTGGTGGCAGAGATGATGGCCGCGCCCTGCGTCACAACAGCCCCGGAAGACCCCGTATTGATGCCCAGAGCGGTTACAACGCCGGTGCCAGTAGTGATGGTGCTTGGAGCGGCTCCAGCGCCTCCACCGACCACCAAAGCACTCGCCGCCAAAACACCAGAGGAAGTCCATGTGCTGGCGCTGCTGAAGTACGGGATGCCACCGGACGTACCCGCCACGGTCAAAGCTGGTGTGGTGGTCGCGGTGGCGACGGAAATGATGCCGCCCGTGAAGCTGACGCTGGTCACGGTTCCGGTCGCTGCCGCTGCCCAAGTGGGTGCGCCGCCGGTGGTGGCCGTCAGAACTTGGCCTGTCGTGCCTGCCGCCGTGGAAGCCGGAGCCGCGCCTGCGCCGCCACCATAGACAACACCGTATTGAGTCAACGCGGCTGAACTGGCAAGAGCGGACGAACTGGAGTAATAAAGCACGCCGCCGGATGTGCCAGCGGTCAGCCCGGTGCCGCCGTAGGCTACGCCGAGGGCATTGGCAAGCTGCAAACCGGTGGTGGTCAGTTGCATCTTCCAAGCGGACTTGGATTGCGCAAAACCGCCTACATACCACTGGTGCGAATTGGCAGAGCCAGTGTCATCAGTTGCGTAGACCAAGTTGCCCGTCGAGCCCGCACCTGATGGTGCAGAACCAAACAGGTAGGATTCATTTGCCCCGGTGATGGAGTAGGCGGCGTCGGCGTATGTTTGGCTTGTGATGCCCACATCCACCCAGCCGTGCGCATCCGTGCCGTTGTTGGGGTAGGCGACAAAATCGGCGGATGAACTCGCGCCGTTGGTGCCGTTGTAGATGTACGACTGGATGTAGCCGTTGGCCGCGCCGGTGACACCCAAAATGGGGTTGGTCGTGCCGCCCAGCAGCGCATTTGCGCCCACCCGCATGGTCGTGCCGTCGAACTGCAACGAGGCGCTGGTGGAAAACGAGCCGTAAGGAATGTAGTTTGCGGTGAAAGATGTTTGCCCAGTACCGCCATTAGCAATCGGAAGAGCGGTGCCGGAGTAGCTGAGAGCCAGCGTACCGCTCGTCGTGATGGGGCTACCAGTAACCGACAAGAATGCCGGGACGGTGGCCGCTACGGAGGTCACTGTGCCGGTTCCACCCGCCGTTGAGGCGATGCTGATTCCGCCTGCGGTGTTGGTGATGGTGACGTTGGAGCCCGCTGTCAGCGTGGACAGGGTGTATCCCGTGCCGTTGCCAATCAGCAGTTGGCCGTTGGATGGTGCTGCGGTCAACGCGGTGCCGCCGTTAGCCACCGCAACCGTGCCTGTGACGTTCGCAGCAGTCCCAGTGGTGTTCTGGTTCAGTGTGGGCACATCAGCAGCCACAATGGCCGACAGGGTCGCGTTCGTGCCGTCAGAGCGTAGATAGCGCCCAGAAGTCTGCGTGCCGGTCAGGGCGGTGATAGCCGCAGCCGCTGTCGTTTGTCCTGTGCCGCCGTTGGCGATGGGCAAAGCCGTGCCGGAGTAACTAATCGCAAGGGTGCCGCTGGTGGTGATGGGACTGCCGGTCACCGACAAGAAGGCAGGCACGGTGGCCGCAACCGACGTGACCGTGCCAGACCCACCGCCGCCCGAGTATTGCGGGATGTTCAAGGTGTTGCCGACAAAGGTGGCAGCACCAGACGACCCGGTAGTGGTCAGCGTGATCGGGGCTTGGTAGTCCGTGCCAGCCGAAGCCGCCGACATGCCCGTGCCGTCGCCCTTCAGGATGCCGGTGACGTTGGTAGACACCGTGATGGCAGGCGTGGTCGTTGCGTTGGCTACAGAGCCTTGGAAGCCGTTTGCCGAGGTCACCGAGACCGATGTCACCGTGCCAGAGCCCCCGCCGCCACCCGAATACTGCGGGATGTTCAGCGTGCTGCCGTCAAACGTGGCCGCGCCGGACGATCCCGTGGTGGTCAACGCGATGGGCGCTTGGTAGTCGGTGTTGGCCGTTGCTGTGGCCAGCCCGGTCCCGCTACCCTTGAGCATGCCGGTCACCGTTGTGGACAAGGTGATGTTGGCCGCGCCCGTCGGGTCCGCCACCGAGCCGGAGAAGCCGTTCGCAGAAGATACCGCTACCGATGTCACCGATCCGCTGGAGCCCGTGGAGATCGCGCCCGTAGTGGTCTGAACCGTCACCCCGTTCTGGACGATGGGCACAAGCTCTTGGCCGGTCAGCGCACCGGCTGTCGGCAGTTGGGTGATGGTGATTTGCGCGGCCATTACGTGCTCGTGTTATTGGGTGGGCTCGGGATGATGCTGTTGTTGTTGCCGGTCTGCGTGGGCGTCTGGGTGTTGCCTTCCGTGGACAGAATGTACTGGTTGTTGCCCGTGGTGATGATGCCCTCTTCCGTGACCGCAACGCTGACATCGGGGCGTGGGAAGCGCAAGTTTATCCGCTCGGTCTGCCGAGCGGCAAGCCGGTACGGATCAAGCTGATCCGCGCATCCCTGATCGCACACGCGCAGGCCGGGGAAGTTGGGGTCGGGCCCGAGCTGAACAAACGCGCGCTTCATCTTGCACCGGTCGCATACCGCGATGGCGACAGATGTCAGCCCTTCGGTGTTGAGGAATCTTGGCATCAGCGCGTGTACACGGAAATGTTCGGGCTGAAAGTTATGGGACTTTTGTCGCGTTCTTCCTGCTCGGCCATGTTGAAGTATTTGTCCGCTTGGCCTTCGAGGTAGCTGATCCGGCCCGCGTCCACCGCAGGCAGCTCCAAGCTCATGCGGTGCGACAGCATCATCAGGATGGCCTCGTACCAGCGCTGGGGTATCTCAAGCTCACCGGACAACGATCCGACGTCCATGATCTGGCGCGAGTACCAGACCGTCATCTGGACAAACGGGTCCGAGGGCACCGGCCACAGGTACATGGTCGGCTGCGGGATTGTGCGGTCAAACCAATACTGGAAGGGCTGGTTGGCCGTGAACTGCTTGTTGGGCAGGTTGGTGTAGTCGTCGCGGTTCAAGCGCGCCATCTGGAGTTCCGTGGCCATCGTGCCGAAGTACAGCTCGCGCAGGGCCAGCGTGGTGCCGCCGGTGGCCTGCATGCGGTAGTAGGCCACGTTCTGCCCCGGATCGATGTCCGTCCACACCCACTGGTTGTCCTGCACCGCCACATTGGTGCCCGTGGCCAAAGTGTTCCACGTGGAACCGTCGGAGGAATACTGGAGCGTGTAGCTCCAAGTGGCCGATCCGCCGCCCGCGACGTAGGGCAAGAACCCGATGGAGCCGACGTACTGGCTGTTGTTGTCGCCGAAGTTGACCGCGATGTTGCCGTTGGCGGAAGTTTGCTGGCAGTAGGTGTCGGTATTGCCGTCGTAGACGTTGGCCACCGTGCCGCCCGCGCTGGAGGTGTACCCACCAGCATTGCCGGGGGATGGGCGGTTCATGGTGCGGTACAGCACGTTCAGAGCGTCAATCGCGCCTACCGGCAGGCTGTAGATGTACTGGTCCGCATTCAGGCCGATGACCTTCTTGCTGATCGCCCAGTAGTTGATTCCCATGTTGGCGATGTTCGACAACAGGATGTACAACGATTCCTTGGCCGACTGCACCTGCTCCACGGACAGTTCTTCGGCCAGCTTGCCACAGCGACGCGCGCCGTGGTCAATGAGCTGCTGCACCGTGATTACGGTCTGTCCGACGGTTCCAGAGTAGGCCATGTTTGTTCCTTACCAGCCGGGGCAGTTCCAGCGCTGCATAGACGCCCGCGCGCGGCTACCCTTTTCGCTTTTCTCAGCGACAGGGCCCATGCGGGCACAGAATGAATCGCGCCGGGCACCGCCTTGCGGCTGGGGTGCTTTCAGGTTTGATCCGGTTTCCCGATTGTATTTGGCTCGGCCTTTGGCGGTGAGCCCCGCGCCTTCTTTGGCGGCAAGTTTCTCACCACGGCCAACAGCCAAGCTCGGGCCGCCGCCCTTCAGTTTGGCGGTTTTTGCTGACTGCTTGAAGGCTTCAGCCGTTGGAGCACCTTTTGCACCCGGCTTGCGCATGCGCTCACCAGAGCCTTCAGCGATGCGCTCACGTTTTGCAGCAATGTTGGCATAGAGGCCACCTTCTTTCATTTTGTCGGCCTTGACAAACTCTTTGCCGACTTTCTGCGGGACGCCACCAAACCCGCCCTTGGTGTGCGCAGCGGCCTCCATCAGGCGGTGTTGGGCGGGTGATTTGCTTGGCATGATTAGCCCAGCGGGTTGACGTAGTGCTTCTGCATCTCCAGCACCACGGTGTAGGTGTCGCCTGCGCTTTGGTCAGCCGTGGTGAATGAGATGGCACCAGTCTTTCCAGCACCGGCGTTGTTGGTCAACCCGCCAATTTTGGAGTAATCCTGCGTGTAAGCGCTGTTCTGCGGGATGGTCATGATGATGACCGGGGTTGTGGCAACCCAGTTCATAGTGACTTCCAGCCCGTGCGTGAGCGCGGTCACTTTCAAAATCGACACGGCATCGCACGCGCCGCCAGCAGCGGAAGCAGTCAATGCAGAGGGGGTAACCTTGACCACAGCGGTTTCACCAGTGGTGTCCGTGGTGGTGAAGTAAAACTTCATGATGGCAACGCGCTCACCATCAAAAATTGTTTGGGACGTAGCTGTGATAGCCATAAAAATTCTCCAAAGAAAGCGGGGGCCGAAGCCCCCACTCGGTTAGCGCTTGGCGCGCCCGCCTGTTTTACGAGCCATCGGAGGGTTCACAAACCCACGTCCTGCCCCGGCTTTCGGGCCCATGCCCAGCAGCTTCTTGACAGAATCCATCACCGGTGTCGCTTCGTTCTCACGACGGATAGATTCCTGTTCGGCTTCCCGGCGACGGGCTTCCCGAGCGACAACGGGATCGTACCCATCATCGGCCACGGGCATGCTGCCACCATCGGCCTTGTGGGCCACTTTGCCGCCCTTCTTGAAGGTGCCGGACTGCAAGCTGTTGGCCACCGGTTGCGACACCGGTTTACGGGGCATTGCTACGGCGCGGCCAGTATCAACTGCGCCCCCCGTAGCAAAGTGCTTTTTTGCAGCACCGCCTTTTTTGTAACCGCCTGCGTTGCCTTCTTTGACGCCACCGGTGGTGGTGTCGGTCTTGCCGGGCTTGGCCGTGTCCGCTGGGCGGTTTTCCCAGTTGACTTCGCCGCCGTTCTTGAACCCGCCAGCGTTGGACATGCGCACGCCGCCAGTGCCATGGGCGCTGTCGTGCTTGTCGCCGTCAACGACCTTGGTGTTCTTGAACTTGCCTTCGTTGCCCTCGATGGTGCCGCCGGTGGCGTAGCCAGCCGGTTTGCCCATCTTGACTTCACCAGTGCCGTGGGCGCTGTCGTGCTTGTCGCCATCAACGACCTTGGTCGTGCCGCCGTCTTTCAGCTTCAGCTTGGTGCCCTTGCCGCCTTTGTGCTCTTGAGCATCGTGCTGCTTCATGGCCTTCTTGATCATGGCCTTGTCCTGCGAGACGTCGCCGCCTTTTTTGGACATGAGCAAAGGTGCCTTCATGGACTTGCGACGCTCCATGATGGAAGGCTTCTTGGGAGCCTTGCCGGGAGCGGCGAATTTCCCATCGGCCATTTCCATGGGCATGGTGCTCTTCATGGCGGCATGTCCCGAGACATGGCCGCCCTTTTTGAGCTTCAGCATCACCGAAGGCTCAGTGGTCTCCATCTTGACCATAGGTTTGAATTGGCCCATGATTTACTCCTTATGCTTGGGTGACGCCGAGGGCACCAACGCGGGTAGCGTTCGGGCCGACTGCAATGGCGGGAAGCAGGATGCCCATCACGGTGCGGACGATGCCGTCCGAAGCCGTAGCGGGGACGTAGGTGCCGCGAACGTCACCAGTGGTCGTGGTAGCGGTAGCAGTGTCAGCAGCCACGAACGTGCCAGCGTCTTGCGCCAGCGTGTTGTTGCTCTTGACGCTTGCCACGTAGGCCACGTTGGTCACGCGCACAGGCAAGCCGAGGATGTCGGTCGTGCCCACGGCCACGGTGCCGCCCACAGCACCGGAGGTGGTGATGGAGGTCACGATGTAGAACGCTTTCTTGCCGCTCACGGTGGTGGACTGGGTGGTGCCGGTGGCGATCACTTCGCTCATGGCCTGACCGTAGTAGTCGTAGCCGCTGATGGTGATGCTGCGGTTGACGATGGTGCCGGTGCCGATGGTGATGATCAGGGCGCGGGGCAGGTCCAGCGCGTAGCCGGTCGAGCCGCTGTTCAGCGTCACAGCCTTCACCGAGGTGCCAGCAGTCAGCGTGAACGCGCTGGTGGGCGACTGAGCGGTGGCGAGGTTGTTGGCGACCTTGGCTTGGGGCACAACGTCCCAGACGTAGATGCGGCCCAGAGGACCCACACCGATGTCCATGGGGGACGGATCGTCAAACGCGATATTGCCATGCAGAGTCAGCGCGGTCGTATTGGCGACGTTGATGGCTTGGTTCAGCGTGTAGGTGCCAGCGCCGCCGGTGCCCGTACCAAAAGCGGTGATGTAGGTGCCGTCGGTCACGCTGGTGCCGTCAACATACATGCCTACCGTGATAGGTGCACCAAAGCCCACCGAAGTGACCGTCAGGGTCGAAGAGGAAACGCCGCCGCTACCGCCGACTGCGGTGGTGGAATACGGGCGAATACCGGTGCCCATGTAGGTTTGGGCCGGGCCCAAAAAGAGATCGTCTGAAAACTGAGGCATGGTCTGCTCCTTGAAAAGTTTGACCGATGTTGAAAAATGGTCGGGGTGGTTAGAGGCCCACCCCGGAAAGCCTAGCAGCGATTAAACGCCTGCGGTGCCGAACATCGCACGCGGATCGGTGAATCCGGGGATGTAACGCTCGGTCGCCTTGTAGCGCATCGAATCGGTCTCGAAGTCACCTTCCATGGTCTTCTCCAGACGACGACGCATCAAGAGCTTCATGCCCTCGGGTGCATCGGTCTGAACCCACCATGCGCTGGCGTTGGTCAGACGCGACAGAACAGCAGCGCCTTCGTCCAGCAAGCCGATGGATTTCACCGGGTTGATGTCGTTGTTGGCGTTGCCGGTGCGCAGGACCGACTTCAGCAGAACTTCAGCTTGGAAGATGTTGCCGGGGGCGACCACCAGTTGGCGGGGCACCAGACGAATCTTCTTGCCGTTGTTGTCCACAGCTTGGCGAACCTGAATCAGCATCTGCTCCAAGGAGGTTTGCGACAGGTTTGCGGAGGTGGCAAGCTGGTTGCTGAAGGTGCCGTTCACGATGGGGTGAGCGGTACTGATCAGCGGCACGCCATCGCCACCGGGGTAGCTGGAGTTGAACGCGGTGTTCAGGATGTTTGCGCACAGCAGCTCTTTGGTTTCCACCAACGACTGTGCCAAGTGACGTGCGTACACCTGACCCAAGCGGATGTGGTCGCCATCTTCCACGAGGACCTTGGTCAAGGCGAAAGCCAGACCGTAGACCTTGTAGACGTAGCGCTGCAAGAAGAGCACGCCGCCCTGTTGGTACGTGACGGGGGTGCCGTCAGGCAACTGGGGAGCTGCGCCGAAGCCGTACAGGACGGGCTCTTCGTGGTAGTTACGGGGGATACCGTCTTCCTCGCGGAAAACACGTGACCATTCATCTGCGCGCTGGTCATATACGCCGTCGAAGCATTCATTCAGGATTGGTTCAACAATCGAACGAAAGTCCGTACTTCTCATTGGTGCGGCCATTTTTTATGCCTCCTTAGATTGCGTTAATGGTGGCAACGAACTGGCTGCGGCTCACTTGAACCTGCACAGTCGTATAGGCATCACCCCAAGCGTTATCCACGCCGTTGTACAAGCCAACGATGCGCATATCGCCGACAGCGCTGGTGCCAACCAAGCTCGAAGAGATGGTAGCGGCAGACAGGCCGGTGGTGGTCGAACCAGCGGTGATGTTGGTGAAGTTGGCTTGATCTCCAATGGAGGTCTGGGCCAACGAACCATCGCACTGGATGTCGTACACGATGTTGGGGTCGCTGTAGTAATAAGCTACGCACGAACCGGTCACATACGCGGTGTTTGCGGGCCAGTAGTTGGAGACGCGGCGACGACCAGTCGTATCAGTCCACTCCACACCAGCGAACGCGCCTTGGTAGGCGCTGCCAGCAGTAGCGACGATGATCTGGCCGGAGCTGTTCAGGGCTACCGGTTGACCTTTCAAAATGTTCGACGCATAGGCCGAAGCGATACCGTCTGCAAGCGCCACAGCCCGATCCAGACCCGAAGGGTGGAAAGAAGGACGCAAGCCAAACGGAGTAGAGGTAGAACTCATAAAATACTCCTTGGGTTAGCCGGAAAAAACCGGCATTCGGTTGGGTTGCTGCGCAAAGTTCCCCAAACCATCACCCTCAACGCCCACCAGCGACTTGCCGCGACTGTCCCGTGCGCCCTGTAGATTCTCCACCTGAACGCGGATTTTTTCTTCCTCGTCCTGTGGCATTTCGTGGTGCATGTGCGTCATGATGTCTTGGTAGACATCCATCGGCAATTTGAACAGAAGCATCTCGTTGCATGAGATGAACCCAACATGCTCACCGGATTTCACGCGATATTCTTCGTAGCCGGGTATCTCTTCAGACTTAACTGGAACGTACCCGAGGCGCATCCGTTTATCGATGGAATCGTAGCTGTTGGTTGTTGAGAGCCAGCAAAGATGCCAACCGTCAAGGTTGGGCAGTTTGGGCAATGCGGATTGTGTCCATTCCTCGCTCCACATACGCTTACGTTCCTGCGTGGAAATGAACTTTTCTTCAGGGGCTGATCGGCTGCCGTCCTCGTTTGCACGAGTTTCGCGCGTACCGGTTCCTAGAGATTTTTTGAGACGTGATTCGGCCATGATTAGTTACTCCGTGGGGTTGTTCGTGCTTGCTCTGCGTATCGCTTGATCATCTTTGCGCGCTTTTCGGGGTTGTCCCACATGCCCGCATCCTTCATCGCACGCACCTGCTCGGCGGTGAGAGTGAAAGTTCGGTTTGTGCCCCCGTATGCGGCAGATGCTTCGCGTCCTGAGCTTCCCACGGTGTTCCTTGGAGTCCTGTTAGGTGATTCACGTCGGTCTGACGATTCATTATACCTATGGGGAAGCCGTTTTTGCAAGCGGGCGTCCAATTCGTCCCAATAATCGGCTGTTCCGGGGCTCCAGCCCTCTTTCACCAGCTCTTCATCGACCACTTTGGCGATTCGGCTGTCGGTATCGGACAGATCGGGCTTGTACCAGCCATTTCGGTCAATCCATTGGGCGGCATGCCGCTGGACATTGGGGTCAATCCGGGGGGTATTGTCCGCCGGGCGGTCCGATTGGCGTTTTAGCTGGTTCAGTTGATCCACTTTCTGCCGCGCGTCGTACAAAGCCTCCTGAGCGGCCACAGCGGCCTGCCCATCGCCTGCGCTGGTGGCTTCGGCCAGCTTCATCCGGTGATATTCCACCCGAACTTGCTCGTCATCGATAGCTTTTTCCAATCGGGCCATGTCCGCGCCCTGCGTGCGACGCTCAACTTGGGACAGCCGGGCGGCCATTTCCTCGTTTTGGCGTTGCAGCATCTGCAAACGGACGTCTTTTTCCTCGTTGGTCTTGCGGATCAGGTCCTTTTTGGACCGGCGACGCGCCCGGCGGGCGGCGCGAACGGCGTCGGTATCATCCGGATGGTCTTCATCACCAGCATCGTCGCGGGATTCGCTGCGGGATTCGTTGTCCCCGCCGTCATTGCCCTCTTCCGGGGGCAGCAGGTTGTCCGGCAGCTCGACTGTTGCGGTGCCGTCGCCGCTTTCCTGCACGTGCAGCGGCGCTTCTTTAGCTTCTGTGGCCATGGTAGTTCCTTAAACGTAGGCTTTGAACGACAACGGGTTGTCGGTGACCTTGGCGATCAGCTCGTGATCGTTGATGGTCATGAAGAGGACAGGGTTCAGATCGCCGTTTTCCTCGTTGGTTGCAGGCCGCTCCCAGCGGTCGCCGCCCCAGCGCGGTACGCGGACGTAATCCCCGATCTCCGCCCAGCTACCTTCAGGCCACGATGCCATCGTGTCCTTGTTTTTGAACGCAAGCGGTCCAATGGCCACGACCTTGCCGATCATGTTGTTCCATTTTTCGTTCTCCTTGGTTTCTTCCACCAAGATGATCTTGCCTGCGTTCTTTTTGATGCGCCGTAGCTGGATAATTACCCGGCCACCGTAGGGCGCTTGGCCCGGCTGCACGTCCGGAAATGCCCACGCCAGCTCTGCTGGGTCGGCCTCCGTCTGATCTCCGCTCACGGTGGAGATTTGCTTCTCGCTCATACTAACTCCTAGTTACACAAACCATATTTCAGGTTCAGAATGCGCATATTTCAGCGCGGCTTGGGGCCTTGCGGCCTTATTCGTTTTCAGCGAGTTTCGAGTTCAAGCTATCCATCACCCATTGCAGGCCCTGATACTCGCCGACCAGCCGGTTGTACGAGTCATAGTTGCCCACGGGGCTGTCCACAAGCGACAGCCGAATTTCGGCTTGCCGCTGCTTGATCATGTGGATCAGGTCCGAGATCACTTATTCTTTTTTGCGACGTGGCTCAGTCCACCAGCGGGCTTGGCCGGAGCCTTGCCGTCGCCCTTGGCTTGCATGGATTGGCCGGTGATCGGCGCGCCCATGGCCATGCGCTTGTGCTGACGGACAAGCACGCTCTTCTGTTCTGCATCACTGGTTGCCATTTGGTACTCCTTGGGGTGCGGGTTGTTCCGCTGGTTGCGCGACGGGTGCCGCAGGTTGAGCCACCTGTTGGATGGTCTCGTGGGTTAATTTGGCATTCTCGATGGCAACCTTGGTGTCGTTGTCCATCTTGTGCTTGGCGATGTCCGCTTGCATCTGCTGGATGTCGATCTGCACGTCCTGCTGGTCCTTGGCGGTCTTGCGCTGCGTCTCGGCCATGGCGGTGTCCTTGACAACCTGCGCATCGGGCGGGAGCTGCGGCGGGGGCATGCCCTGCTGCAACTGCTGCTGGAGCTGCTGGAGCTGCGGCAGAATCTGCGAGAACACCTGCTGGCTGTCCATGGCGACGTGCTGGCCAACGGTGGCATAGAGCTGGTCGATGATGCCGGTCAGCTTGGGGTTGTCGTAGTCGGTCACCGGCTTGCCGCCGCGCAGGTTGGCCACGTAGCCGTTCATACGGTTCAAGTACCACAGGGTCATGTGCTGCTTGATGTGCTCAATGGCATTGGGCAGGAACTGCGGGGCGATGAAGGGGTTCGCACCAAACGCTGGGTCCATGCCGAACATCAGGTGGCCTTGGATGTGCGCCAGATGGTCCTGCTGCATGTACGCGTAGGCCGGGTGGCCAATCGACATGGCCGCGTTCTCGTCGGCCAGCGTGCGCTGCTCGGGCGCGGGCACGTCCTTCAGCAGCTCGGAGATGTTCGGAATCTTGATCTGCTTGAGGAAGCGCTCCTCCACGGCCTTGGCGTTGTACAGGTCAGGGTGCGCGTCCGAGCGTTGCAACACGGCCTGCATCTGGGCCATGCGCTGGGTCTCGCTGAAGATGTGCGGGTCGGACACCGGGATGACATCGGTGTTGCGGTCGAAGTCCTCGCGCTCGATTTCCAAGTCTTGGACGATCTCGCCCTTGCGCATCTCGTCAAAGTGCCAGCGGTTCAGGCGGCACAGCACCTTGATCAGGCGGGCTTGCGACTGGTGCAGGCGGGCGTGGATGGCCGAGTAGACCGCAGCGCCCTGCTCAATCAGCGCCTGCGTGGTGCCCACCGGGGCGTTGCTGGTGACATCGGCGATCTTCTCTTCGCTGGTGGTCACCACGCCCTTGGCCGCGTTGTCCAGCCAGCCCAGCAGCTCAAAGAGCACCTGCGACGGCGGGTTGAACGGCATGGGCATGGCGATCTTGCGAATGTCATCCACGCCGGGTGCGCCTTCGATCTCGGCGACCTGCGTCACCTCAATCTGCTGGGTCTGGCCGCTGATCTTCGCGCCCTTGAGCTTCAGCATGGTCGCGGCGTTGTTGATGTGCGCGGAGTCCAGCAGCGCGCGCAGGGCACCCGTCAGGGCCGCAGACAGGCCGCCGATCAGGTGGGGCAGGCCGATGGCATACGCGCCGCGCCACGGGATGAACTTGAACTCGATGATCCAATCGAGCTTGGTCATCGTGTCGTCGCCCTCTTCCCAGTTGCGGTACAGGCCGATGACCTCGGAGCTTTGCTCGTCCACCATCATGATGTACGGAGCCATTTCGCCCTTGGTCTCGTTGTCGCTCTCGAATTCCAAGAAGACGTAGATGTGGTAGACCTTGCGCAGGCCGTCCTCGTTGTCTTGGAACTGCTTGCCCTCAATCTTGTTGTTGGCCGACTGCGGCCGGGTGGGCTCGGGCTCATGGCCGCTGGTCAGGTTGGAGCCGCCGATCTACATGCCCCTGGCCACCCGCCGGTTCTATTCCCACAAGGTCATCACGTGGACCTCG
>VFSW01000507.1_pt1 | contig 57562 bp, 81 predicted proteins | sample 5358111 | NCBI WGS metagenome assembly VFSW01 (sample SAMN11554181, study PRJNA540505) | mine drainage metagenome | isolation source: sediment from site ElyBrook_90M | place: USA: Ely Copper Mine, Vershire, VT | collected 2017
CACCTCACCACAGAGTTCTCCGGGCCTATCAAGTTCCCCAAGGCGGCGTGAGGCGTTAACACAGGGGGCTACTGGTCTCCGAGGGGCGGAGGCTGGGAGGCGACCCCACCGTCCCCCCACCCACCTATATCGACCGTACACGCCCCGTCACGCATTACGCTCTAATCCGCTCAAACGATTACATAGCTACATACCCCCATCCAAAACTTCTCCACACCCCCCGGGGTATATATATTTTGAAAACACAAAGTTGCGAACGTTCTCTTTTGTGTTTAAACTCACCGCATGACTAAACGCAGGCAGCTTGTCTTGGATTTCATCAGGGGCTACATAAGGCTTCATGGTGTGTCGCCTTCGTATGAGGTGATAGCCAAGAGCATTGGTCTGTCCTCTAAGTCCAACATCCACCGCATTGTTCATAAGCTGAAGGCAGATGGGCATCTGGAGTTACGCCCGTATAAGTTTCATTCCATCAAGCTTGTAGACCAATCCATGAAGGCAATCAGCAAGCTATGACCCTCCTTACAGCCAAAGAGATCGCCGGGTACTTGAGTATTGTGGATAAGGTTCCCGATACCGAGAGGGCAAAGATCAACACGCTCTTGGAGATGGACAGGATTGAGAAGTGCAGGGAGTCTTTTCTTTTCTTTGTGCAGCAGATGTGGCCCATATTTATTTCGGGGCAGCATCACAAAATCATGGCAGATGCCTTTGAGAGGGTTGCCAATGGGACTTTGAAGAGGCTGATCATCAATATGCCCCCTCGGCACACTAAGTCGGAGTTTGCCTCCTTCCTGCTTCCGAGTTGGTTCTTGGGTAAGTTCCCAGAGAAGAAGATTATCCAGACCGCTCACACCGCAGAACTCTCCACAGGGTTTGGGCGGAAGGTGCGTAACTTGGTTTCTTCGGAGCCATATTCAAAGATCTTTGATACCAAGCTATCCAGTGATAGCAAGGCCGCAGGAAGGTGGAACACCAACAAGGGCGGGGATTACTTCGCTATTGGTGTTGGTGGAGCCGTGACTGGTAAGGGTGCAGATCTTTTGATCATTGACGATCCCCACTCCGAGCAGGAGGCTAAACAGAACAATCCGGCGATCTTTGATGGGGTGTATGAGTGGTATACCTCCGGCCCTCGTCAGCGTCTCCAGCCGAACGGGGCGATCATCATTGTTATGACCCGCTGGGCCAAGCGAGACCTCACCGGACAGATTCTGAAGAAGTCCGCCAATGACGGAGTGGATGAGTGGGAGGTTATTGAGTTCCCCGCTATTCTCCCTTCGGGAACCCCTCTGTGGCCTGCCTTCTGGTCAAAGAAGGAATTGGAATCCCTCAAGGCAGAACTTCCTGTTGCTAAATGGGAAGCGCAGTACCAACAGAACCCCACCGGCAATGAGGGTGCAATTATCAAAAGGGATCAGTGGCGGATCTGGGAAGAGGCGCGGATGCCTGCCTGTGATTACATCATTCAGTCATGGGATACCGCTTTTGAAAAGAATAACCGTGCTGACTACTCCGCCTGTACCACTTGGGGAATATTTGAACATCCCGATGACAAGGGTGCTTACCGGACAAATATCATCTTGCTTGATGCGTTTAAACAGCGCATGGAGTTCCCGGAGCTAAAGAAAATGGCCCTTGAGCTATATAAGCAATGGGAGCCAGATACCCTGATTATTGAGAAGCGTGCTGCTGGCGCTCCGCTTATTTATGAACTGCGCAAGATTGGAGTTCCCCTCTCGGAGTACACCCCGGGTAAAGGCAACGACAAAATAAGCCGTGTAAACTCTATTGCAGACCTTTTTGCCTCTGGGGTTGTATGGTGTCCCACAACACGCTGGGCAGATGAGGTTATGGAAGAGATGGCTGCATTCCCTAATGGGGACAACGATGACTTGGTTGACTCCAGCAGTCAAGCATTAATGCGGTTTCGGCAAGGTGGCTTTATTCAAATTGCCTCTGACGAGGAAGATGAAGCACCTATCTTTCGGCGCAAATACGAATACTACTAAGGATACCCAATGGCTGATTTTGATAAAAGTTTATACCAAGCCCCTGCGGGGCTGGAAGATTTGGCAATGGCAGAAGAGCCAATTGAGATTGAGATTGTCGATCCCGAGTCGGTTGATATCCACATGGGCGGCTTGGATATCTCCATCGAGAAGGCCGAAGATGATTTCAATATCAACCTCGCAGAAGAGATGGATGAAGGTGATCTGTCTTCCATCGCAGGTGACTTGGATGACGATATCTCCAATGACAAGGGTAGCCGCAAGGACTGGGAGAAGGCATATACCGAAGGATTGAAGCTTCTGGGTCTCCAGTTTGAAGAGCGTACCGAACCTTGGCAAGGGGCCTCTGGTGTATTCCACCCCATGATCACTGAGGCTGTTGTTCGCTTCCAGTCGGAAACAATTACTGAGATGTTCCCCGCCCAAGGCCCTGTACGGACAAAGATCATTGGTGAAGAGACCGCAGAGAAGAAAGAAGCCGCAGTGCGTGTTGAGGACGACATGAACTACGAGCTTACTGAAGTAATGCGCGAGTTCCGTCCAGAGCAGGAGCGGATGCTGTGGAGCCTCCCCGCCACCGGTTCAGCATTCAAGAAGGTGTATTTTGATCCCAATCTGGGCCGTCAAGTCTCCATGTTCATCCCCGCAGAGGACATCCTGATCCCCTATGGAACGACCGATCTGGATACCTGCTACCGCGTGACCCATGTCATGCGCAAGACCAAAAACGAGATCTTGAAGCTGCAGCAGGCTGGTTTCTACCGTGATGTTGACCTTCCAGAACCCGGCAAGGAGAAGGATGACATCAAGAAGGCCAAGGACAAGGAAACCGGCTTTAGTGATTTAAACGATGACCGCTACACCCTGTATGAGGTTCATGCAGATCTGGATATCCCCGGCTTTGAGGATGTGGATGACGAGGGAGAGCCTACCGGAATCGCTCTGCCGTATGTGGTTACCATGCTCAAGGACACCGGCACTGTTCTGGCTATCCGTCGTAACTGGAATGAAGATGACCGGCTGCGTTTAAAGCGCCAGCATTTTGTCCATTACCAATACATCCCCGGCTTTGGAGCCTATGGCTTTGGTTTGTTCCACCTGATCGGTGGTTTTGCCAAGTCCGCGACCTCCATCATGCGTCAGTTGATCGACGCAGGCACGCTTTCCAACTTGCCCGGCGGTCTGAAAACCCGTGGATTGCGGATTAAAGGCGACGATACCCCGATTCAGCCCGGCGAATTCCGTGATGTGGACATCGGCTCCGGTGTTTTGCGTGACAACATCCTTCCCCTGCCCTACAAAGAGCCAAGTCAAGTGCTTGCAGCGCTCCTTGGGACGATTGTTGAGGAGGGACGCAGGTTTGCCGCTACCGCTGACATGAAAGTTAGCGATATGTCGGCCCAAGCGCCGGTCGGAAGCACCTTGGCTATCCTTGAGCGCCAGCTTAAAGTGATGACAGCCATCCAAGCCCGTCTGCATTACACGTTTAAACAGGAATTGGGCCTGCTGGCGGAGATTATTCGGGACTACACAGACCCAGACTACGACTACAAGCCCGAAAAAGGTGACCAAAGCGCCAAACGGGAAGACTACGACTATGTAGAAATCATCCCCGTGTCGGATCCAAACGCCGCAACCATGAGTCAGCGCGTAGTTCAGTACCAAGCAGTCATTCAGATGGCTCAAATGGCCCCTGATATCTACGATCTACCCCAGTTGCACCGCCGCATGTTGGAGGTTCTGGGTATTAAGAACGCAGAGAAGCTGGTCAAGCTCCCTGAAGACCAGAAACCCAAGGATCCGGTCTCTGAAAACATGTCCATTTTGCGTGGAGAGCCGGTCAAAGCCTTCTTTTATCAAGACCATGATGCCCATTTGGCAGTCCATCAGTCCTTTATCCAAGATCCGCTGCTGGCTCAAACCATTGGACAGAACCCCCGTGCGCCTCAAATGCAGGCTGCAATGATGGCTCACATCGCAGAACACGCAGGGTTTAAATACCGCGCCCAGATTGAGCAGCAAATGGGCATTGGCCTGCCTCCGCAAGACGAAGAACTGCCTCCTCAAGTGGAGTTGGCTCTATCTACCATGATGGCACAGGCGGCACAGCAGGTTCTCCAGCAAAGCCAAGGCCAAGCTTCACAACAACAGGCCCAACAGCAAGCTCAAGACCCCGTCATCCAAATGCAGCAGCAGGAACTGCAGATCAAGCAGGGTGAGTTGCAGTTTAAACAGCAGAAGGCACAAGCTGAACTGGCGCTCAAAGACAAAGCATTGACTATGGAGGCGGCTGCTAAGTCAGACGCAAACAAGATCAAAGTTGCAGAAATGCAGGCCGAGATGCAACTCAAGGGTGCGCAGATGGGTGCGCAGATGCAAGAAAGCCAGAAGAAACAAGCCTTTGACCAAGAACACGCCGGTATTCAAATCGGTGCGCAGATTGCCAAAGACAAACGAGATCAGATGTTGCAAGCCATGCAAACACTGAAGTCAAAAGGAGATAAAGAATGATCCAAGATTTTGCCCGAGTACTGCGTGAACAAATCCGCAAAGACTTGAACAATTATGCTGACGACATGGCTGGTGGGGTCTGTCGTTCCTTTGAAGAGTATCAAAAACTGTGCGGTGTTATTCAGGGCCTAGCCACCGCAGAGTCCTACCTTTTGGCCCTGCTTAAGAAAGTTGAAGATTCAGATGAGTGATCTTATTCTGCCCCCGGGGATTAAGTTCCCCGAACCAATTCAACCCGCTGAAAAGCAGGATGAATCTGCAAGTAATGAAGAGAAAGCGACACAGCTACCAGATCCATCTGGTTACAAGCTGCTGTGCATACTCCCCGAGGTTACAGAAACTTATGAAGGATCTTCTCTTTTGAAGCCTTCCGAGTTTATGCGCCGAGAGGAGCAAACGACTGCCGTACTGTTTGTTGTCAAAGTAGGCCCGGACGCTTACAAAGACACTGCAAAGTTCCCCAGTGGCCCTTGGTGCAAGGCTGGTGATTTTGTAATGACGCGCACCTACGCCGGTACGCGCTTCAAAATGTACGGAAAAGAAATGCGTTTGATCAATGACGATCAAATTGAAGGCGTTGTTCAAGATCCGCGAGGTATTACCCATGTCTGAGTTTAAGTTCCCAGATGAAATTGAAGATGACAAGCCATCCGACGTTAAAGATGACGTTGAGATTGAGCTTGTTGATGACACGCCAGAGGTAGATCGAGGCCGTGAGCCGCTTGATCGCCCTGTGGTTGAGCCAACAGAAGATGAGTTGGCTTCTTATTCCAAGAATGTTCAGTCACGGATGAAAGAACTGACCCGAGTTCGGCATGATGAGCGCCGCGCAAAGGAAGCTCTTGCCCGTGAGAAACAAGACTTGGAACGTATTGCCCAGCAGCTTTATGATGAAAACAGCAAGCTGAAGGAGTATGTGCAGACCGGAAGCAAGCAGTATATTGATCAGTCCAAAACTTTGGCTGAAAATGAGCTTGAGTCCGCACGCACGCAGTACAAAAAAGCTCAAGAGGCATTTGATGCAGATGCTATATTGGCTGCGCAAGAGTCGCTTTTAGAGGCAAAAATGAAGGTTAATGCGCTGAATAACATTCGGCAGCAACCTTTACAAGAGCCTCAAAATCGTGTACAACCGCAACAATACAGAGAACCAGAGCCGCAACTAGACGAAAAAACCCTGCGCTGGCAGGCAAAAAACCAGTGGTTTAGTGCAGAAGGTTTTGAAGATGTATCCAGCTACGCATTAGGGCTGCATAAAAAACTAATCAACGCAGGCTACGACCCGCGCACCGACGAGTACTTCAATGCAATTGATACTCGCATCAAGGAAAAGTTCCCAGAGGTATTTGGGAATGAGCGTAAATCAAATGAGTCCAAGAGGCCCAGCTCGGTGGTCGCCCCTTCAAGCCGCTCATCTGGTAAGAAGACAATCCAAATGACTCCCAGAGCTTTGGCTTTGGCAAAGAAGTTTGGTATTACCCCGCAGCAGTATGCTGTTCAACAAGCTAAATTGGAGAACTCAAATGAATGACACTCGTAAAACCCGTGACTTGACCTCACGCGATGAATCTGTAAGGTATGTTTATCAACCGTCTAGCGCTTTGCCAGACCCCAACCCTGAACCCGGGTACACCTTTCGCTGGATTGCGACTGCTGTACATGGCAACTCGGACGTGATGGTGACTAATGTTTCACGGAAACTCCGTGATGGATATGTCCCGGTCAAAGCGGAAGATCACCCGGAGATGATGATCCCCGGTAATCCTAAGACTGGCAACATTGAGATTGGTGGATTGATGCTTTGCAAAATCCCAACCGGTCAAGTGGAAGCCATTGCTAGGTATTACAACGGACAAGCTCAAAATCAAATGGACTCGGTTGACAACAGCTTTTTGCGTCAAAATGATCCGCGTATGCCTTTATTTGCAGACCGCAAATCCTCGGTAACACGCGGGGTTAGTAATCGTTCTTAATTTTTGGAGTCTTAAATGGCATATCCCACTGTCTCGGCCCCTTACGGCCTATTGCCGATCAATTTGATCGGTGGACAGGTGTTTGCTGGTTCTACCCGCGAACTTCCTATCCAGTATGGCTACGCTACGAACATCTTCTATGGTGACTTCGTTGTGTTGTCCCGTGGCTTCGCTACCCGCGCAGCCGTTTCCACTGGCACTGGTGCAAACCAAGTGACCGGTATCTTCTTGGGTTGCTCTTATACCAACCCGCTCACCAAGCAGAAACAGTTCAGCCAATACTGGCCCACTGGTACTCAAGCTGGTGATGCAGTGGCTATTGTTTGTGATGATCCTGACACTGTGTTTAAAGCAGTTGTTTGCTCGTCCGGCACTACCACCGCTTCTGGCGCTAAAGCACTGATCGGTACTAACCTGTCTTGTGTAAACAACGCCACAGGCAACACCGCCTCCGGTAACTCGACCAATGCTATTTTGGCCCCCACTGCTACCCCTGTGACTACTATTCTCCCAGTGCGTTGCGTTGGTGTGGTTCCAGATACTTCGTATTCTGGTTCTGCAACTGGCTCGTCTAGCTCGACCACCATTACCTTGACCGGTACTGGCGCACCTTTCGCTCTGCCGGTTGGCACTGACGTTGCATACATTGCAGCTAACGGTCAACTGATTGAGACTGGTTCGTTTGTGTCTAGTGCTGCTGCGGCTGGTGCTACCTCGGTCACTATCGATTCTGCAATTGCAGTCCCCGGTAGTATCACGGCTATCCCATCAAGCTCGACTGTTGTTTTCACGGTTTACCCTGAAATCTTGGTCAAAATGAACTTGCTGGTGCATGGCTATTACAGCAGCGCAACCGCTTAAGGAGTAATTTAAAATGGCTATTTCACGCGCACAACTACTTAAAGAACTCCTGCCCGGCTTGAACGCCTTGTTTGGTTTGGAATATGCACGCTACGGCGAAGAGCATAAAGAGATCTACGAAACCGAGCAATCGGAGCGTAGCTTTGAAGAAGAGACCAAGCTGTCTGGATTCTCCGCCGCACCGGTGAAGAATGAAGGCTCTGCCATTGCTTATGACAATGGACAGGAGGCATTTACGGCTCGATATAACCATGAAACCATTGCTCTTGGTTTCTCGATCACGGAAGAAGCTGTGGAAGATAACTTGTACGACTCCCTGTCGGCACGTTACACCAAAGCCCTCGCCCGTGCTATGGCTTATACCAAGCAAGTGAAGGCTGCTGCCACTTTGAATAACGGCTTCAGTGCTGCCTATACCGGCGGTGATGGTGTGTCGTTGTTCTCTACCGCTCACCCCTTGGTGAACGGTGGAACCAACAGCAATCGTCCTTCCACCGGCGCAGACTTGAATGAAACTTCGTTGGAAAACGCAGTTATTCAAATCGCTGGCTGGACTGATGAGCGTGGTCTGCTGATTGCAGCTAAACCCCGCAAGCTGATCGTTCCCCCTTCTTTGATGTTCGTTGCTACCCGTCTGTTGGAAACCAGCCTGCGCGTTGGTACTACCGACAACGATATCAACGCCCTGAAGAACAACGGCTCGATCCCTGAAGGTTATACCGTCAACCACTTCTTGACCGATACCAACGGCTGGTTCCTGACCACCGATGTGCCTAACGGTCTGAAGCACTTTGAGCGTACACCTTTGACTAACAGCATGGACGGTGACTTTGACACCGGCAATGTCCGTTACAAGGCCCGTGAGCGTTACAGCTTCGGCTGGTCTGATCCTCTGGGTGTCTTTGGATCCCCCGGTTCAAACTAAACCCTCGGGTTTTAAGAAAGGCTCCTTCGGGGGCCTTTTTTATTGCGCCATGTTTAAATTAGTGCTATATTGCACGCATCTGGGTAACCCGCTTTACCGCCACTGCCCCAGCAGACGATGCAACGATTGGTAAGGCACTTTTGCATAAGGACTTTTTGTCATGGCACGTTCTACTTTCAGTGGCCCCATTCTGTCGGGCGACAACCGTTTTGGCACTTTGCGTAATGTTGGCTCCCCTTTGCTGGCGCAACACATTGACCTTAGCTTGTCTAATACAACCGCTGGCACAAACACTTACGGCGGCGGCTCTGGTGTTTTTGTAAACGGCAACACAATTCAAAACGTGGCTGGCGTTGTTTACACGCCCGGAACCTCGACCTACGGAGCTGTAACAATCCCCGCAGACTCGGCAACAAACGTCTATCGCGGCGCGATTCTGTATTTGCCCACTGGCTGTAACTTTGACGGCGTTAACATTGATTTGCAGACTGTTGTAGCTGTTGCTGGTGGCTCGGCATCTTTGACCTCTGTAAACGTGTATGTCTCCAACAACTACACCGCAGCCGCTGGTACGCCAACATACTTCCAAACAGGCGCTATTACTACTGTTGGTCGTCAGGCTTTGTCTGCGTTTACCGCAACGCAAATCAACAACCAGTCAAGCACATCCGTTGACATCATCCAACCCAACGGACAGCCAAACCTGTCTCAAGTTGTGATTACCATTGCAATTGTTGGAACGGCTTTGGATACGCGAACCTCCTTGACGGGTCAGTTCTCGTTCCTTTCTCGTTACTTCCAAAACGACCCCAATGTTGGTACGCTTACCACCTACCCATACGGTAACCTCGACTAATTGAGCAACAGGGGCTTCGGCCCCTTTCTTTGGATCTAAGGAGCTAATATGTCAGGTGGATGGACTGTAGTTGACGCGAACACAAATAAATCGCTGCCGATAACCGGTAAAAATGATTCTGGCGCTGTGTCGCCATATATGACTGCCGCACCGGGCGCTCAAGACCCCGTTGGCAAAATGCGGATTTCTTCTCCGCAGTCAATGATTGATACTGACTTTGAGTATGGGCAACAGCCTACAAAGTGGGAGTCAATTGCGCTCCAAAACAACCGCCAGAGTGTTTATTACATTCCGCAAAGCCCGTTGGTTGTAAACACAATCACAGGCTCTGGTACAACCGTCACTATTGGAGGTACATTTGTTGTCCCTGCCAACACGGCTATTTACATTCAAAACGCAACAGACCAGAATGCAAATGGCTGGTGGTACACCGTTGGTGGTGGAACAAACAGTATGCAGGTGATTACATCGTCTGCCGTGGGCGCTTCCAACTGCTTTAGTGCTGCAGTGACGTATGTGTACCGTGGTTATTTTTACTCTAGTTGTGGCATTCAGGTTGGCGCAAATGCATTTACCACGGACGGGTCAGCCACCGTAACTTGCACCACATCCAATCCTCACGGTCTGTCCGCAGGCTCTTTGATTTTTGTTACTGGCACAACAAGCTCTGGAACCAATATTAATGGCGCACAAACTGTTGTAACAACGGCGGCTGCTAATACTTTTACATTCGTAAACACAAACGGCGCAGTGGCTGCTGCAGCAATCACCAACTCAGCCAACCTGACCACGTTGTTTGCGCGACCTGCTGGCTACGTTGAATCCCGTTCGTTTGACGGCGGTGTTGCTTTTTCTGCTGGAGCAACTGTACCCAACGGTCAATTGATCCGCCAGACTCGTCGTTACTTCCGTTACCAGTCTGGTAAAGGCATTCAGTTCTCAACCGGTACATCCGTATGCCCAGTGTTGCTAACCACAAGCCTTACCTCGTCCGGTACAACTGCTACAGTCACAACACGCTATGCACACAACTTGGCTGTTAACTGTACTGTTATTATTAAAGGCGCGGATCAGGGCGCGTATAACGGAACTTTTGTAATTGCTTCAGTTCCTTCCGCTACGACATTTACATACACGATGTCTGGAGTTCCGGGTGTTAGCCCCGCTACAGGTTACCCAATCCGTGTTAGCCCAATCAACTGGTACGGTTCATCCGTGCGTGTTGGTTTCATGGATCAACAAAATGGATTGTTCTTTGAGTACGATGGACAGACACTGTATGCGGTTTGGCGTAACAGCGTTACCCAAATTAACGGAACGCTTTCTGTAACTCAAGGTAGCTCTGCCGTAACGGGAACCGGTACTCAGTTTAGTACGCAGCTAAGGCCCGGAGACTTCATTGTTATTCGTGGTCAATCTTATCGCGTAGTTACTATTGCCAGCGATACCTCGCTGTACCTTAGTCCAGAATATCGCGGAGCAACAATTGCAGGCGCATTAGCCTCCAAGACCATTGATACTCGCGTACCACGTTCGCAGTGGCTTGACCCATTGGACGGTACTGGGCCGTCCGGCTACACGATTGACCTCACCCGTATGCAGATGTTCTATATTGACTTCTCATGGTACGGCGCTGGCTTCTCTCGCTTTGGTTTACGCACCAGCAAAGGCCAGATTACCTATGTGTTCCAGTTTACGAACAACAACATACAGTATGAAGCCTACATGCGTTCTGGCAACTTGGCTGCTCACTACGAGTCAAATGGCATAACCCCTGCAACTATATTGACCTCTACGCTCTCTAACGCCACAGGCGCTGGTGGAGTTATCAACGTGTCTGATACTTCTGGGTTTGCCCCGTCCGGTACAGTCCGCATCCAAGCCGCAGGTCAAACTGGTGCGGTGGAGCAAATTTCGTATTCAGCCAAAACCGGCAACACGTTAACCATCACTGCCCGCGCGCAAGCGGGTGGGGCTGGTGCGGCACAGACGTTCACCTACAGTGCATCCGCGCCAATCCAAGTTGAATACGCATCCCCAGATACAAACGCAGCTTTGTCGCACTGGGGTTCATCTGTAATCATGGATGGTCGCTATGACGATGACAAATCGTTGATTTTTAACTACGGCACGACCACCGCGATTACTACCTCGTCTACTACAGCAATTGTCATTATGGCAATCCGTATCGCACCTTCGGTGGACAATGGAACCGTGGGACTGCTTGGTGCAAAAGAGATCATCAACCGCTCTCAATTGCAATTGGACTCCTTGGGCTTGTACACCACGGGAACAGGTTATTTGATTAACTTGATTTTGAATGGCTTTGCCTCTGGCGCAATGTCAGGAACCTTCATTGCTCCAATTCAGCAGACCGGCGGTATTACTTCGTCATTGGCGCAAATTGCAACCAACACCAACGCAGTGAACGTTACAGGCGGTGAGTCGGTGTTTGCGGCATATTCCAATACATCAGGCAATACCACACTGGATTTGTCTATTGTGCGGGACTTGGGTAACTCTATCTTGGGTGGAGGAACCAGCAATACGGTTCCCACCTCGCAAGCAGGTTTTTACCCAGACGGCCCGGACATCTTGTATATTGTGGCAACTCCCCTTTCAGCTACAAGCTCGACCATCTTGGCTCGACTGAACTGGAAAGAAGCGCAGGCGTAATGTATGGCTACCAAGTCACCAGCATGGACTCGCAAGGAAGGCAAGAACCCCAACGGCGGCTTGAACGCCAAGGGGAGGGCCTCTGCGAAAAAGGAAGGCATGAATTTGAAGCCTCCCCAGCCGGAAGGCGGCAGCAGGCGCGACTCTTTTTGTGCAAGAATGTCTGGAATGAAGAAGAAGCTTACCAGCGCCAAAACCGCCAACGACCCGAACTCACGTATCAACAAGAGCCTTAAAGCTTGGAAGTGTTGAGGTACTTATGAACGATGAAGATAAAGTCAGTTTGGGTGTGCAGCCTCAATTCGTTGAAAGCAATAAGTACTTCAATGGTGCTGGTGCGCGGCTTACTGCAGACAAAAAGCTGGGTAAAAATACAGACCTGCAAGGATATGCAGATCTGATGGCATCTCAAGCAAAAGACCAAGATGCATCCGTCAAAGCGCAGAAGGTAGGTTTGACCTTGACGCATCGTTTCGCAAAAGGCGGCACGGCATCCAGTCGCGCAGATGGCATAGCTCAACGCGGCAAAACTAAAGGGCGGATGGTATGACCGAACATCACGACACCGTTAAGCACATCATTGATATTGCTGCTCCGTTGGCAGCAATTGGATCCTTTTTTGAGATGATTTCCCCTGTATTTGGTTTCATAGGAGCAGTTTTAGCGCTGATGCGTATAGCAGAAATGGTTACCGGCAAGGACTTTGTTGACCTTATCCGAAAGAAACCTGATGCCAAGTAGCAGCAAAGCTCAACACAATTTCATGGCTGCTGTGGCTAACAACCCTGCTTTTGCCAAGAAAGCGGGAGTTCCACGATCCGTGGGACAAGATTTTACTAAGGCCGATAAAGGCAAAACATTTAAACAAGGTGGTAGTATGGCTACAAAAGGTGTGAATCCATTTGCTAAATTTGAAAAGTCCAGCAAGGACATGAAAATGAAAAAAATGGCTGGCGGCGGTCTTTCTGCAGGCCACAAATCTGCTGATGGAATTGCCAGCAAGGGCAAAACCAAAGGCAAAAACATTGCAATGAAAAAGGGCGGCATGGCCCGTGGCTGCTAAGGAGTAAATCATGGCTACCAATCGTATTGTCTCCAAGAAAGAACTGGAAGAGTCTGGTCTTTCCCTGCGTGACTTCTTGAACAAGGAGCGCGGACTTACTCGTAAAGCGCCAGAAGGCACAAATTTTGGTGTAAACGCTACTCGTCCAAAGTTGGATGACCGTATCCAAATGAACTTGGAAGATGACGGCAACCGTCTTGAGTCCGAGACCAAGCAGATTGAGAAGATGGATAAAGCCAACTCCGTGAATAAGTCTCGCGCAGATAGCTCAAACCCAAACTACAGCAACGAAGGCCGTATTTACAAAGGCAACGCCGGTCGTGCCGGTCGTGCCGGTCAGGGCGGCATGTCTTCAATGGAAGCCTCTCGCGCCCGTGCTGGAACCGAAGGATACGACGAAGCTGGCAACGCAATGAAACGTGGCGGCAAGGTCAAGAAAATGGCTTCTGGCGGCTCGGTGTCCTCTGCATCTAGTCGTGGTGATGGTATTGCTCAACGTGGCAAGACCAAAGGCACTATGGTGATGTGTGGTGGTGGTATGGCTAGGGGCCGCAAGTGAGAGCCAGCCGTGGCATGGGGGATATCAACCCCTCAAAGATGCCAAGCGCCAAGAAGCGCCCACGCAAGGACGATACTGACTTCATGCAGTACGCCGAAGGTGGGCCAGTTGGTTTGTACGCAAACATCAACGCCAAACGGAAGCGTGGGGAGAAGATGCGTAAGCCCGGGGCTAAAGGCGCACCAACCGCACAAGCATTTATTGATTCAGCAAAAACCGCAAAGAAGTAAGGAAACAAAATGTCCCAATTTACATTGACCCCCGCAGAAGACATCTTGGTGGTCTCCGCCCTAAAGTATGTTGCCGATGTGCAGCGCTCCTACGGCAGCGTTGCCGATGACATGGATGCTCTGCTCAACAAAATTGCTGCCCAGCAAGCTCCCGCCGAAACCGTAACTGAAGTTGTAGCTGAAGTTGTGGTTGAGGCTACTGAGCCTGCAGCAGTCGAGCAAGTTGAAGAAGTCCAAGTTACTGGTTAATCATGGCTGTCTCAGGAGTTGCAAACTTCAATCTTGACCTCTCGGAAATCGTAGAGGAAGCGTTTGAACGCGCTGGCTCCGAACTGCGTTCAGGTTATGACCTGCGTACTGCTCGGCGCAGTTTAAATATCATGTTTGCCGACTGGGCAAATCGTGGTGTAAACATGTGGACGTTTGAGCAAGGCACGATTAATCTGGTTGCCGGTACGGCGACGTATGACTTGCCAGCGGATACAGTGGATCTGTTGGAGCATGTCATCCGCACCGGCGCAGGCAACGCCTCCACTCAGGCAGACCTGACCATTACCCGTATCAGCGTATCCACTTACGCAACCATCCCCAACAAGCTGCAACAGGCTCGTCCTATCCAAGTATGGATAGAGCGCCTAGAGACTCCCCGATTCACCGTTTGGCCCGTACCGGACGATACGCAGCCCTACCAATTCGTGTACTGGCGTTTGCGCCGTATTGACAACGCCGGAAGCGGCGTAAACACGATGGACATGCCTTTCCGCTTCATACCCTGCATGGTGGCAGGATTGGCTTATTATTTGGCTCTCAAGACCCCTAATGGGATGCAACGTCTGGAGATTTTGAAGCAGCAATATGATGAGGCTTGGGCAATGGCTGCGGAAGAGGATCGTGAAAAAGCAGCAGTGAGGTTTGTGCCGCGTCAATCATTCATTGGAAGCGGAACCTAAATGGGTAATCGGTTTGCATCTGGCAAAAATAGTATTGCCATGTGCGATAGGTGTGGTGCGCAGTTTAAATTAACGGAACTGCGCAAAGAGATTATCAAGACAAAGACGTACAATTTGCTTGTATGCCGGTCTTGCTGGGATCCAGACCACCCGCAATTGCAGTTGGGTATGTACCCAGTGGATGATCCGCAGGCCGTGCGGAATCCTCGCCATGACAGCACATATGTGACCTCTGGCGTAAATGCAGGCGGGTTTCTATCTGGGGGATCCAGAGAGATTCAATGGGGCTGGAGGCCAATCGGTGGCTCAAGCCAATTTGATGCGGTGTTAACGCCTAATAACTTAGTTGGATATGCAAGTGTTGGCACGGTAACAGTAACGGTTTCATAGGAGTAAGTGATGGCTAAAGCAAACATGAAGAGTGATCTGGCTCAGGACAAAGCCATGATCAAGAAGGCGTTTAAACAGCATGATGCCCAAGAGCATAAAGGCGGCAAAGGCACGACCATTAAGCTCAAAAAAGGTGGCCCAACCGGTGAAGACCGTATGCGCATGGGTCGCAACATGTCTCGCGCCGCCAATCAAAAGACGGGCTAAATCATGGCTTACAGCATGAAAAAAGGCGGCAAAGAAGTCGGCCCAGCTTCTGTTTACGCTCAACCACATACGATGGATGGAAAGAAAATGACTAAAGCTCCTCAAGGATTTGGTACAAACCCCGGGTTTCCTCCCAACCGCAGCAAGCTTGATACATATGATGTAACGCTTGGCAACATCAGCAAATCCGCTGGTAATGAACCCATCAAGAAAGATGGCATCAAAATCCGTGGAACAGGTGCAGCCACTAAAGGCGTGATGGCCCGAGGCCCGATGGCATGAACTACGCTGCGCTAGTAACAGCGATCTCCGATTACACGGAGAATACGTTTCCAACCGACATGATGAATACTTTCATTATGCAGGCGGAGCAGCGCATCTATAACACGGTTCAGTTTCCCTCACTGCGCAAAAATGTAACTGGAGCCATCACGGCTAACAATAAATACATTTCCTGCCCCAATGATTTTCTGGCTACATATTCTTTTGCCATCTATCCAGCGGCTGGTGGTGAGTACACGTTCTTGTTAAACAAAGACGTTAACTTCATCCGCGAAGCGTACCCTGACCCAACCGCTACAGGCGCTCCAAAATATTACGCATTGTTTGGCCCAACCGTAAGCTCTGGCTCGGTGACCAATGAATTGTCTTTAATTCTTGGCCCTACGCCAGATGCTATCTACAACACGGAACTGCATTACTACTACTACCCAGACACCATTGTCCCGGGCGTTATGAGCGCAATCAGCGTCACCAACGGCGGCACAGGTTACACGGCTGGGTATTACCAAAATGCCACCCTGACTGGTGGCAGTGGAACCAATGCGCAGGCCAACATTACTGTTTCTGCCAGTGGCGTTGTGACCTCTGCCGTGATTACTGGAACAAACTCTGGGTATCTCATTGGAGATTCTCTTTCCACATCCGATGTGGGGGCTGGTTCCAATTTAGTAATTCGCCCATCCAGTATCACCGGCCCGAATGGCACCACTTGGCTTGGAGAAAACTTTGACTCCGTGCTTCTTTATGGAACCTTGATTGAGGCTTACACCTACATGAAGGGTGAGCAGGATATGGTTGCTTTGTATGATGGGAAGTACAAAGAAGCTCTGATGCTTGCTAAACGTTTGGGTGATGGCATGGAACGCCAAGACGCTTACCGCAGTGGACAATACCGCCAACAGGTGACATAACATGGCAATTGTCCAAACCCAAACTACTAGCTTCAAAGCAGAGTTGTACCAAGCGGTACACAATCTGCTGACGGACAACATCAAGATGGCGCTGTACACAGGTAACGCCAGCTTGGATGCAAGCACTGCCGTGTACACAACATCCAACGAAGTTGTTGCTACAGGGTACACCGCTGGCGGCAACACGTTGACCGGCGTAACCGTAAATACTTCAGGCTATACGGCCTATGTAAATTTTGCCAACACAAGCTGGACTGGATCCATCACCGCACGGTGCGCCCTAATTTACAATGCAAGCAAAGGCAACAAGTCGATTGCTGTAATTGATTTTGGCGCAGATAAATCATCCAGCATCACGTTCTTGGTTACCATGCCAAGCAATACAGCAACCACTGCACTTATTCGGAGTTCAAATTGATTGTTACTACCACCAAAGGCGATATGGATGACTCCCTGCTGGAGAAGCGCGAGGGGTCTGTTGACAATGAAAATGAGTACACAACTTGGGTTGAGTACTGGCTGGGTGAAGAACTTGTACATCGTTCGGCACACATCACGCTGAAAAAAATGCCCGGCTTTGCTGTGGGCGAACCAGCAATTCTTTAAGGATATATCATGGCAAATACTCAATCAATGTGTACTTCGTTCCTTGGTGAACTGCTTGTTGGCGCACACCAATTTGGATCAGTGACGCTTGTTTCCCGCACCAGCTTGACTGCACCCACCACTGACACGTTTAAAGCATTGCTGGTGTTGGCATCAGCTACTGTAAACGCAAGCCAGACCAATGTAGGTACGCCCGGCACAGGTACGCCGACAACCTCCAATATTGGAACTGCAGAGGTTTCTGGGACTGGGTATACGGCAGGAGGAGTCACGGCAACTAATGGCGTTGCCCCTATTGCTACCAATACCTCCACTACAGCAGGTACTGCCTACTGGACACCCTCCGCTAACTTTACATGGACGACCGTAACACTGGCAACAGCTTTTGATACCGTGGTGCTGTACAACTCTACGCAGGGTGGCAAAACTGTCAGTGTGCATACGTTTGGTTCCCAAACCATTACTGCGGGTAACGTCACCATCACGATGCCTACCAACGCAGCGGGAACCGCATTGCTTCGTTTGGTTACAACCTAACCAAATACTTCCACTAGGAAGTAGCTATGGCAGTCAAAACCGTTTTCATTACAACGACGGGCGCTGGTACATATACTGTACCGGCGGATTTTGCATCGCTTGTTTCCGTTGAAGTAATTGGTGCTGGCGCAAAAGGTGGCGCTATCGCTGGCGGAGGTGCTGGATCTGGCGGCGGTGCGTACTCAGCCTCAACAGCGGTCACCGGTTTAACAGCCGGTGGAACAGCATATATCTCTGTTGGTGTTGGCGGTACATCAACCGGTGCGAATGGTACAGATACTTGGTTTAACGCAGCCTCAAATGCCGCACCCACATTAACCACGCAAGGCGCGTTAGCCAAAGCTGGTCTGTCTGCTGGAACAGGTTCCACTGGTGGCGCTGGCGGAGATTCTGCAGCAGGTGTTGGTACTACCAAATTTTCCGGTGGCACTGGCGGGGCTAACAATGCAAGCAACTGCAAGGGCGGTGGTGGTGGCGCGGCAGGCCCAAGTGGTGCTGGCGCTGTCGGAGGTGCTGGTAGCGGAACTACTGCAACAGGCGGTGGCGGCGGCGGTGGCTCTAACGGTGGCGCGGCAGGCGCAGCAGGCGGGTTATCTGCTGGCGGTGCAGGCGGTAACGGTGTTGGCGGGACAGGTGGTGGTGCTGGAGCTACTATTAGTGTAAATGCTGTTGCAGGAACTGCAGGTACAGGCGCGGGTGGTGGCGGTGGTTTCTCTAGCTCCACCCGAGATGCTGGTGCGGATGGTGCAACTAGTACATATTGGACTGCTACGGCAGGTGGAACTGCTGGCCCCGGAGGCGGTGGCGGCGGTGGTGTTGCTGGCAGTGGAAATGGCGGCAACGGCGGCTTGTACGGCGGCGGTGGCGGTGGTTACGGCGCAACAGGCGGAACCGGCGGCAACGGCGGAAACGGCTTGATTGTATTTACATACAACGCCAATGTTGTTGTTTCAATTACATCAGCCACAGCTTCTGGCTTTGCTTCCACGCCAACCGCGTCTCGTACTCTGGGCGTAACATCAGCCTCCTCTTCAGGTGCGGTGTCAAGCTCCATCTATACCATAGTACCCAGACTTACATCTGCGACCGCTACTGGAGGGGTAGGAACTGTTACTCAAAGTAATACACTTACTATCTCATTAAGCGGGGTATCTGCTAATGGTCAAGTGGGCAATATGGTTAACACAAGCTGGAGACCTATTGATGATGCTCAATCAGGTTCATGGACGCTTATTAATACAGAAGCACCATAATAGAAATTAATATGTAAGGATATATCATGGCATACACTCCATCAACACTGCTTGCTTTACCGTTAATTACCACAGGAACCGAAGACGGAACTTGGGGTAATGTGGTTGACAATGGACTTACGTCTTACCTTGATATTGCGGTCGGCGGAAGCATTGCCATTACGATTGATGCAGCAAACGTCACTATGACGAATACTGCTGGAACAAACACGGTAACCAACATTGCCACCACCGCTACAAGCGCCACCACTTCCGCTAATACGGCGCAGTATGCCATCCTAAATATCTCTGGCTTAAAAACTGCTGCACGTTCGTTAATTTTGCTTGGAGCAAATGGACGCAAGCAGTACTTCATTAATAATGCTGGCACTGGTGGTTATGCGCTTACAGTAAAAGCCGCCGCCTCTACGGGCGTTACTTTGGTAGATGGTGAAAAAGCCATTGTTATTTGGAACGGAACCGACTACGTCAAAATGGCACCGGGCATCACTCCCGCTGGCGCTACAACAGACTTGACGGCTATCAGCGTACCGTCGGCTGGCACTGCGTCAGCACTTACACTGACGGGTGGAACATCCACTACTGCAGCCACAGCAGGTGGCGCTGTAACTATTTTAGGCGGTACGGGTGCTTCCACTGGTGCAGCCGGTGCTGGCGGTGCTGTAAATATTACTGGCGGTACTAGTGGCTCAAATGCGTCTGGCGCAGTTAGTGGTGGCGCTGTAAATATCACAGGTGGCGTAGGGAATTCGTTGAATTCAGCGGGTGCGCCCGGATCGGTAGTCATTTCTGGTGGCCTCACAGCAATTGCAGGACAATCTGGCGGGGCTGTCACTATAAGTGGGGCTTCAGGATATCCAGCCTCATCGACAGCTACGGGCGGGGCTATAACTATTACTGCTGGGCCGGGTGGAAGCATAACATCGGGTACAGGTGGTGCTGTATCTATTTCTGCGGGAGCTAGTGCAGGTAGCACCGGTGGCACTGCAGGGACTACAACCATCAGCGCAGGCACAACTACTGGCACTGCTGGTAACGCTGGACAGATTGTATTTAATGTACCTGCTGCCTCTGGCAGTGGCACTGCTGGTGCTACGGTTTTTAAAATGGGTGGCACGGAACACGCTCGGCTTTTGGCAACCGGTGCTTGGTCATTTGGCGCTACTGGTACTGCATATGGCTCTACGGGTCAGGTGCTTACTAGCGCAGGTAATGGTGACCCTGTTTGGAGTACAGCTATTGTTTCTGCCACCGTGCAGAACAGCACTTCCGGCACCTCAATTGACTTCACCAGCATCCCTTCGTGGGTTAAACGTGTGACCATCATGTTTAACGGTATCTCCACAAGCGGTACATCTAGCTACCAAGTGCAGGCTGGCGCAGGCTCTGTGACCGTCTCTGGCTACAACGGAGGCTGCGCCACGGGCGCAACCTTCACCAGCAACTCAACAGGCTTGATCTTCAACAGCGCCGCCGCAGCCGCAGAGGTGACTTACGGCTCAATGGTGCTGACCAATATTACCGGCAACACATGGATTGCCTCTGGCAATGTGTACGCAAATGCTGCCCGTGGATACTACCTTGCTGGTCAAATTGCTTTGGGCGGTGCTTTGGATCGTGTCCGCATCACCACTGTTGGTGGCACTGATACCTTTGACTTGGGTGCCATCAATATCTTTTACGAGTAAGCCATGATTGATCCCATAACGCTTATTGCCACCGCACGGGCTACGATAGCCGGTGTGAAGCAGGCTATCGCGTTGGGGAAAGACGCGGCTGATTTATGGCATCAATTTTTTGATGTCAAAGACGCTGTAATGAAGGAGAAGGCAAAGCCTTCCAAAAAATCATTTCAGTCCGCTAACTCGCAGGCTATGGAACTAATTCAACTTGCAGAAGAAATGCAGCAAGTTGAAGAGCAAATCAAACTGTCTTTTATGCGGCGCGGCAAAACCAACTTGTGGATGGACTTCCTAAAAGAAAGGAACCGTATCGTGGCTGAAAATAAGGCGGAAGAAATTGCGGCAGAAAATGCTAAGGCCAAACGCAAGAAAGAAATTGAAGAAGTTGTTGAAATGGTTTTGCTCGTAGTACTTATCTCCCTCATCATCACGCTGGGTGTGTGGGGTACTATGGAATACATTGCTTTTATGCGGAAATAATATGAATGAACTACTTGGAATACTTAAAGGCATTGCTCCTGCTGTTGCAACTGCTGTTGGAGGGCCTCTTGGTGGTCTTGCTGTTACCGCTATTGCCAATAAGTTTGGCGTGGCTGATGACGTTAAAGCCGTGGCGCAAGCCATCGCAGGAGACCCAGAAGCGGCGACCAAACTGGCTGAACTAGACCTCAAGCAGTTTGAGTTGGAGAATGCTGACCGCGACTCGGCTCGGCATATGCAGGAGACTGCTTTAAACCAAGACGACAAGTTCGCCAAGCACTTCATCTATTGGTTTGCATGGTTCTGGTCGGTCGGTTCAATGGCCTACTTCTTCGCCATCACCTTTGGGCAGGTTCCAGCCAGCGGCAAGGACTTCGGTAACATCATCCTTGGCTTCTTGCTGGGTACTGCCGTGGCTACCATCATTTCGTTCTTTTACGGCTCCAGCAAGTCCAGTAAAGACAAGACGGACACCATGACGAAAGGGGTTTTGAAATGAATCTTTCAGAACACTTCACCCTTGCAGAACTAACCCACACAGACCACCGTCAGTTTGACAACACACCCAATGACCAAGAGCTTGCAAATCTGGTGCGCGTTGCTGAATTACTGGAGCAGGTCAAGTCTGCCATCGGAGGTAAGCCCATCATGGTCAACTCTGCTTTCCGCAGCAAGCAAGTCAATGACGCGGTAGGCTCCAAAGATACCAGCCAGCACAGGTTGGGTTGCGCAGCGGACATCCGTGTCCCCGGCATGACTCCAGATGCAGTGGTGCGTGCAGTCATTGCGGCTAAATTGCCATTTGATCAAATCATCCGTGAATTTGACGCTTGGACGCACATCAGCGTAGCGAATGACATTGGGCATTTCCCCCGCCGACAGGCACTCATCATTGACAAAGCAGGCACTCGCGCATTTGCCTGATTCATGGGAAAATGAATTATGCCACTCAAAAAAATTGTCCTCAAGCCCGGTGTAAACAGAGAGAACACTCGTTACACCAATGAGGGTGGCTACTATGAATCAAACTTGGTTCGGTTCCGCCAAGGTACGCCTGAAAAAATTGGTGGCTGGACACGCATTTCCGATAACCAAATTGGCAGTCCTTGCCGCTCTCTTTGGAACTGGGTTACCTTAACCAAAGGGGTTGTCCCTTCCGCAAATTTGGTTGGGGTTGGCACTGAGCAGAAATTTTTTATTACGCAGCAAACTACCAATGCGACTGATGCGTATTATGATATTACGCCAATTATTAGCTCCCATCCACTGGTAACAGCACCGGGGCCACTAACCACTACCGGCGGCTCAAACATAGTTACTGTAGAGGATATTTCATATCATCCATACATAGGTGATTATGTTATTTTTACAGGGATGGTTGCCGCGCAAGGTATTACGCTAAATGGCATGTACCAAGTGCAAAGCTTGCCTACCGGAACATCTTATACTGTAATTGCAAATCAAACCGCCACAAGCGGCACTGGAGTAGTTACCTCGGGCGGAGGTGGAACTAATGCCTTTGCTGCATATCTAGTTAATGTTGCAAACACCACCACCAACACTACCACGGCTTGGAATTCCGGCTCATGGGGTAATGGCGGCTGGGGTGGTGTTAATGAGTTGGCATTAAACAATGGTACGGGTCTCTGGACGCAATACAACTTTGGTGAAGATTTGTTGTTTGGCGCAAAGCAAGGGGCCATGTATAAATGGAATGCTACCACCGCTCCAACATTAGCAGCACCCACACAGGTTACTATCTCCAACGGTTCGCCCACGGTAGTTACATTGACTACCAACACCACTGTGCCAATTCCAAGTAGCACTGCAATAATGTTTGCAACTACAGATACATTGCCGTTGGGTCTGGCTCCGTATACTGTGTATTATGTTACGCAGTTAACAAGCACCACATACAATCTGTCGGATACTTACGCTCATTATTTGGCTGGCGTATTCCTTACAACCACTTCTGCTGGCGCTGGAACACATACTATTTCCATCAGGGCTATTGCGGTTGCGGATCTTCCTGCGGCATCAGATGTTCCGTTGACGCAAAACACATTGATAGTATCGGACTCAAGCCGATTTACCATTGTTTTTGGCTCAAACGAATATTTAAGCACCACCTATGATCCAATGTTGATACGCTGGTCTGATCAAGAAAGCGTAACCAATTGGACTCCATCCATTACAAACCAAGCGGGTAGCACTCGACTGTCGCATGGATCAGAGATCAAGGCTGTCCTGCAATCACGCCAAGAGCTTTTGGTGTTTACTGATTCTGCGCTGTACTCATTGCAGTATTTAGGCCCACCGTATGTCTGGGGTGCGCAAATTCTTGCAGACAACATCTCCATCATCAGCATCAACGCAGCATCATATGCAAATGGTACTGCGTACTGGATGGGTCAGGACAAGTTTTACAAATATGATGGACGCTTGCAAACCTTGCGTTGCGATCTGCGCCAATACATTTTTGATGACATCAACCGTGATGAGTTTGGGCAAATTTTCTCTGGAACCAATGAAGGTTTTAATGAGGTGTGGTGGTTTTACTGCGGGGAAGGAAGCACAGTACCCGAAAGATATGTCATTTATAACTACGCAGAAGATGTGTGGTATTACGGGTTTTTAACTCGCACTGCATGGCTTGATTCATCTTTGCGCCAGTATCCATTGGCTGCTACCTTTACATACAGTAATTTGGTATACCATGAAAATGGCGTTGACAACAACCAATGGGTTACTCCAGAAGCAATTTCCTCGTATATACAAACATCACAGTTTGATATTGATGACGGGCATAACTTTGCTTTTGTGTGGCGTATGCTGCCAGATTTAACATTCCGTGGCTCCACGGATGGAACTACGCCGCAACTTGATTTGCAAATACAGCCGTTGCAAAACTCTGGATCTGGAATTACTTATCCAGCATCAGTTGGCGGGACGGATACGCCGCTTGGGCATGTTGCTCTTGCCACCGTGTCGGCTGTAGATGTTTACCCAATTTCTGCTGACCAATTCACGGGTCAAGTAAATATACGGGTTCGCGGTCGCCAAATGTCATTGGCAGTATTTTGTGATACCTTGGGTACTCAGTGGCAACTTGGTGCGCCTCGTATTGATATTCGGCCTGATGGTCGGAGGGGTGGGTAATGGCACAAAAAAATGTGGCGGCCCCGCGCCTGCCAAATGCACCTATTGCATACGACCCAGCAATGATGAATTACTTGCTGAGTGTGCTTCGTATCTATTTCAATCGATTGGACAATGCTGGCCCTATGGTGGCATCTTCCCAGTTCAATGGGACAGAAGTTGTGGCTGGTCTCAGTTTCCCTCCAAGTCCAAAGACCACCGTTCCAAGCTTGCCAACTCAAGGCGATCTCGCTAACCTGCGCATCGGGGATATCTATTACGATACCTCCGCAGGAAATGTACTGAAAGTAAAAACATGAGCCTCCAACACGCCGCAAATCATTTGGCTGCACAGGGTCGCAATGGCGACTCTATGCTTATGCATGTCACACCCCGTGAAGTTTCTGGTCTGCAAGCCTTGGCACAACGTCATGGCGGATCTTTGACCACCAATCCCCACACCGGACTACCAGAAGCCAACTTCTTGAACGACATTGGTTTGGGAGATTTAAACAAGTTTGCTCCCGCGATTGCGGGTTTTGCGCTTGACACCTTTTTGCCCGGGGCAGGGCAAGCAGTGGGCGGTATGTTTGGTCTAAGTGGTGCAGCAGGCACGGCAGGCATTGTTGGTGGTTTGTCTGCCCTCAGTTCCGGCAACTTGTCTCAAGGCATCATGGCTGGCCTTGGCGCATATGGTGGCGCAAGTTTGGCTGAAGGCTTGATTGGCGCTGGTGGTGCTGCAAGCAATAGCGCGACTCAAGCTGCTGCACAGGCCGCAGACGCTGGAGCAAGCGGCCCATTGTCTGGCTCTGCATTTAGCAACTCCGCAGCCTTGGATAGAACAGGTCAACTGGCTGCTGGTGTCAGTGATGCATTTAAACAGCCGGGTGAATTTTTTGGCAACAACAAATGGGCAATGGCTGCTGCCGCCCTTCCTGCCTTGGCTGATATGGGTAAACAAGGAACTCTTGCTGCGCAGAAGAACAAAGGGTATATCCGACGCTATGCCAAGAACCCAGAGACTGGCGCTCTGGAGCAAGTTGAGGCAGTTCCAGTGGACGACTGGGGCGGTCGGTCAGCCGTGACATTTGGTGGCGTTGGCGCACCCGTGAAGGGCATGGCGGCTGGCGGAGTAACTCATGTTGTTTACAACGAAGCAACCAAAAAATATGACACGGTCAACGCGGACGGAACTCCGGTCGGCCCAGTAACCTTTGGCGGTGTTGGTAAGCGTGTAAACATGCAAAACCCAGATGACCCTCGATCAGATTCGCAGAAGGCTTATGACTACTTAATGGGCAGACCCAACAGCAAAAACCCAATGCTGTTCTACCATGACAATAACGCAAGCAGCACTTCAAACTTGAATGGGCCAATAACCCCGCTTGATTTAAACACCCGCACTGGTGGACATTATGTTTTGAACCCGTCTGGTACTGGCTATGACTGGGTTCCTGATGTCGCACCAACCACAAACGCTGGTCTGGATGCAATCGTAGATAACTCCTCCCGTGGCACCGGTGCAACCGATCCCACTGGAGGCAACACCGGCAACACCAATGGCGTTGGGTACACCAATGACGCTATGGGCAGAACAATGGTGGGGCTTGAAAATGGACTAGGTATTGCCGGAAGCATCTTGACTGGGAAAATAGCCAACCTGTTTAATCTTGGTGACACCAATCAATATCAGCCTGAAGTGGTGGATAAGAGTACCTTGTCTCCAGATGCGCAAAGAGAGGCGCAAGACAGAGCCATTGCTCTTCAAGATGCAAAAGAGGCTGCGGAGCGTACTGCACCAATTCCCCACCCCGACAATGATGCAGATCCAAATGGCTATGGCACAACCAGCAGTAATGCTGGCATGGCTGACTCTGGCCCAAATACCGGCGCTAGAGATTCTGACCCCGGCCCCGGCCCCGGCCCCGGCCCCAGTCCCGGTGCAAGTATGGGAGGCCCGAATGGCGCAGGTTTTGGCCCAACAAGCGGTAATGCTCCCAGTCCCACCGGAAAAGACAGCGGGGATCACGGAGATGGCGGGGGAGGTGGCGGCGGTTCTGGCCCCGGAGGGCCGGGTCGTGGAGGAGGCATTGGCGGTGGCGGCATGGGCGCAGGTCAAGCACGCGGAGGTTTAAACCTGCATGGGCAATACTTACCACCTCGTTATGCCCAAGGCGGCATTGCTGCACTAGCCTCTGGTGGATATAGTTCACTAGGCGGATACTCTGACGGCGGACAGCTTTTGCGCGGCCCCGGCGATGGGGTTTCTGACAGCATCCCAGCTACAATTGGTAAAGGTCAGCCAGCCCGTTTAGCTGACGGAGAGTTTGTTATTCCGGCACGGATTGTTTCTGAACTGGGCAATGGCTCCACTGAGGCGGGAGCGAAACAACTATACGCAATGATGGCTCGTATTCAAGCCACACGCGCTAAGACAACTGGTAAAAATAGTGTGGCAAAGAACAGCAAAGCTGCTCGTCACCTCCCTGCATAAGGACGCATCATGTCAGATCCAAACTATCAAGACCCAACTCAAGTCCAGCAAAATCAAATTGGTTTTGCTCCACAACTTGCTCCATATGGAGAAGCTGTACTTGGAGGTGCAGCAGCAGCCGTGGCTCAGCCATATGAAAGCTACGCAGACTGGGCGCAGAAATATGGTCTGAGCGGGGATCAAGTTGCCCGTTTTAGTGATCTGCAGAACCAAGCATTTGCTGGCGCTAAGAACTTGGGTTATGACCCATATGCGCAACAGGCTGCACAAGGGATTGCAAACCTGTCCGGTCAAACGTTTGATAACAACACCGCGCAGCAGTACATGAACCCCTACATGCAAAATGTAGTGGATATTCAGAAACGCGAAGCACAACGCCAATCCGATGTTCTCGGCACACAGCAACAGGGCCAAGCGGCTCAAGTAGGTGCTTTGGGCGGTAGCCGTGATGCAATCATGCGTGCGGAGCGGGAACGCAATCTTGGTATGCAGATGAATGACATCCAAGCCCAAGGTAGCCAAGCCGCATATACCAATGCGCAGAATCAATTCAACACCCAGCGTCAAATGGGACTGCAGGGTTACGCCGCTCTGGGATCTCAGGGCCAGAATCTGTACAACCAGAACATTGGCAATTTAAACCTGCAGAACCAATATGGCACGCAGCAGCAGCAAGCGGCCCAGAACGTACTGGATGTTGGTCAGCAGAACTACGCAGCAGAACAGAACTACCCGTATAAACAGATCGGCTGGATGTCCGACATCGTGCGCGGTGCGCCCATGTCTGGCTTGGGTTCCTCCTTGTACCAAGCTCCTCCTTCATTCCTGAGTCAAGGACTGGGCGCGGCAGCAGCGTATTACGGCGCAACCAAAAAAGCCGAAGGCGGTTCAATCAAGGCGGGTCTTGCAGACCTCGCAATCAGCCGGATGTAAACAATGATCAACGTTCAAAACATCTCCTCCAAGCTGGCTCTCATGCCAGATGCTGCGTTGAAACAATACGCAGAGATGCACAAGGAAGATCCGTATACCTTCTCCTTGGCGTTGTCCGAATCCAACCGCCGCAAACAAATGCGTTCGCAGGTTCCGCAAGCCGCTCCGCAGCCCAAAGTTGTGGAGCAGGAGCTTGCAGACATGGATGTGCGCAAAGCGCTTCCAGAGGATCTCGGCATTGCCCGTTTGCCCGTAGACATGAACATGGCTGGCGGTGGCATCGTTGCGTTTGGTGACGGCGGCAAGACTGATTACGGCAATGAGGGGAGAACCCCAGTAGACACATACCGCGCCTATGCATTGGCAAAAGCTACGGAAAAGGGCGTGGATCCGGTTCTTGTGGACTCCATCTTTAAGATTGAATCAAACTACAACCCAAAAGCCCAGTCCCGAACCGGCCCACAGGGTATTGGTCAGCTTACCAAAGCCACGGGTAAAGCCTATGGCGTAAACCCAGAAGACCGCAAAGACCCGTACAAAAACATTGATGCCTCCATTGCATTTATGGCGGACTTGAACAAAAAATACAACGGTGATGCATCAAAAATTGCAGTGGCTTACAACCAAGGCGAAGGGGTGCTAAACAATCACTTGCGTGCAAACAAAGGAGTGTTGAACCCCTCCACCTTACCCGAAGAGGCGCAAGGCTACTTAAAGAAACTTCAAAAGTTTGCGTTTAACGCAATGCCCGGGTCAGAAGCAAATGCAGGCGAATTGCGGGATCGAGTTAGTGATAAAACACTTAGCGACCTAGTAACAGGCGAAAGTAAGCCACAGAAATCTGCCACATTTTCTGGTGTTGGGGAAGCATTAAAAACCAAAGAGGGATTAAAGCGTGCGGGTATTGGCGCTTTGGAAGACTCCACTCTTGGTCTTGCTGGAATGCCGAATGAGTTGGGCCGTGGAATGGCTGATTCGCGCATTCCAATTATTGGAGCAATGGGTCAAGCAACTAAGTATTTAGCGAAGCAATTTGCTCCCAATGCAAGTCCTGATGTTGGAACTACGGAATACCTGAAGCGCAAAGCAACAGAGGCTGGCATCCGTCCAGAAGACTCCACAGATCCCAATCTTCGTGCCATTCAATCTGGCGGAGAGTTTGCTGGTTATTTTGCGCATCCTATTGATCTTGTGCGTTCTGGTGCGGGTAAGGTTGCCAATGCATTCCGTGGCGCTAGAGCAGAGATGCAGGCCAGCGGTCTGGGTGAAATTGCCCAGAAGAAAGCTGCTGCTGCGGCAGAGGCGCAGGCACGGGCTGATGCGGCGGCGCAGAAAGCCAATACTCCTCGTCTGGAAGGCCCGGCCCCTACAGCGCCAGCCAAGCCAGCGGCTACCGGTGTTGCTCCTCCCCTGACTCCTCAAGGCGCAGCATTCCCGCTGAGTGAAGAATCTTTGCGTTTAAAGAACAGGGCAGAAGCCGCTGCCGCAGAGCGTGCGGCACAACGCGCACCAGCCCAAACAACTGCTGGTGTAAATCTAGCTTTGGACAAAGCAGAAGCTGCCAAACGGGCAAGCATGGCACTTGAGCGCAAAATGGAAGCTGATACAGCCAGAGCTGTGGCTGACGCCAAAGCCGCTGAAGCCGCGAACGCTGCATCCAAGCCTGTGCCAAGGGCTGTCCCCGGGAAAAGTGTTGCGGCTATGAATCAAGATCTTCCCGATATCACGACAGGCAGTGGCGCTGTTGATGACCGAACGCCACGCGATCCAAAGAATTACGACGTAATTCAACCCGCCGCCCCTAAAAACCCTGATGACCGCACCCCGCGAGATCCTGCCAATTACACGCCGGAGAAAATTGCAGAGGCTGCAAAAATTGCAACTCCACCAACCGCAGACAATGAAGGTTGGTCTGGTAATGACTGGCTGCAGTTTGGTCTTGCCATGATGGCTGGACAGTCTCCAAATGCCATGCAAAACATTGGCAATGCAGGTTTAAACGTACTTGCCAACAAGACCGCAAGAGAGCAAGAGAAAAACAAACTGGATATGTATAAAACTATCCATGCAGAGAAGCCCGGTCAGTCAATTCAAATTGCTGAACGCCTGATGGCGGCAAACCCCAAGCTTTCCTTTGAAGCTGCATTGGCAAAGGCCACAGAACTTACTGGCGGCTCTACCAAACAAGATGTGGCAGATTCAAGATCCGAAGCGGTGCTGGCTACTAGGATTAAGAATTACCAAGCAGCCGTAAAAGAAATAAACGGCAGTTTAGTTGGCATGAGAGCCGCAGGTGCCAAAGCAACCCCAGAAGCCAAAAAAGCATACCAAGATGCTATAGCGGCGCTTGGGCCAAATCCTGCACTTGAAGGCGTGCAACAGCCAGCCCAAACTACCGCACCTGCGGCGGTCATTCCCGGAGCTAAAATAGTCGGAACAAGGTAAGTTTAAACTACTATGATCTACTTTCTTCAAGCTCCCGATGGTCACATCTATGATTTAGAAGCACCGGAGGGGGCTTCCGAAGAACAGTTAACGGCAACGCTCTACCATTTAAAGCCGGAGGCGGCAACTCCATTTAAACAAGAATCTGGCGTTCTGGCTGGGGTCAAAAAAGGTATTGAGCAACTTGTTTCCTCTGGTCAAACTGCCATTGGAGCAGCTACCGGTGATGCTAATGAAGCAGCTAAAGCTGCCCTTGCCCGTAATAAGGCAATGGAGCGGAAGTACGCTGATCAAGTCAGCTTGGAAAAGGTCACGGATGCTTACAACAAGAATGGCTTCTTCTCTGCTGCGGGTGAGGCTGCGTCCCAAATCCCACTAGCAATTGCAGAGCAGCTACCCAACTTTGGCGCTTCATTTGCTGGCGCTAAAGCCGGAGCAATGGCTGGCTCTAAGGCTGGCTCCATGTTTGGTGCGCGAGGCAAAGCCCTTGGTGCAATTGGTGGTGGTCTTGCCGGTACGTTTACACCCGCCTATATCCAGTCAATGGGTGGAGATATTGAGCGCCAAGCTCAAGAGCAGGAAAAGGCTGGCAAGCCAATTAATATTGACACCACCGCAGCAGCAACCACCGCTGTACCACAGGCTGCACTGGACGTAGTCTCTGACCGCATTTTGCTGGGCGGCAAGATGTTCGGCAAGATGATTGGTGTGCCAGAGAAGCTACTCATGCAGGGCGGCTCTGAAAGCGTGGAGAAGCTTGCCAAAGAGCGCCTGCTTGCCACCATCACCAAAGGCACTGCCACCGGTATTGCTGGTGAAGTCCCGACTGAAGTTGCACAACAGGCGTTGGAGCGTTACCAAGCTGGCCTATCTGTTGCTGATGCAGATGCGTTTAAAGAGTATGGCGAGACGGCCTACCAAGTAGCATTGCTTGGCCCATTGGGTATCGCTGGACGTTTATCGGAGAAGGGTGCAGCTAGGACTGAAGTGCAACAGAAGGCTATGGAGAAGCAACGCGCTGATGCCCAAGCCGCTGAAGCTGCTGCCGCCGCCGCTGCACCAAAGCAACCAGACATCACCGATCCCGCATACCTCAAGCAGATTCAAACGCAGTACCAAGAAGCAGAGCAACGCAAAGCTGCGCTCAAGGGGCAACTGCGTAAGGTGCAGGACGGCTCCGTTACAGAAACGGCAGACCGTTTACACAATAAAGAAATTGAAGAGCAGATCAAAGCCATGACTCCAGAGTTGGAGCAATTGGCTGCTGAATACAACAAGGCTGCAAAGGTTGCTCCTGCATTTGCAGAGCCTGCTGCTCCCGCAGAGATGCCGGAGATCACTGCTCCCGCAGCCATCCAGCCAACCCTGACCGTCGGCGACTCTCTGGATAACCCACTGGGAAGATTTACCAAAGATGAGTTGTCTAGCCGCTCACCGAAGCTGGTGGATTACATTGACAAGCACCGCCAGAAACTTGGCAAGCCTGCGCTCAATGATTACTCCATTGAAGATATCCGGGATGCTATGCCGGGCCAGTTGCCTGAAGCGGAGAAGGCTGATTTAAACAGCTTGATTGCAGCAAAAACCGGGTACACCCCGGAAGTTGTTTACACGCCAAAAGACATTCTTAACGCAGCAAAGCAAAAGAATATTGCCACCGATACGGATGGCTTTAAATTCTTCCTGCAGCGTGCTACCGGTGACAACGACCTCACCCAGATGGAGCAGCCACAGCTTCATTCTGCATTTAAAGCCCTGTCCGAGCTTCCTGAATTTGATGAGACTCAGTACCTGCCGGAGAAGAGTAGCGCTACCCACTACAGCCCTGAGCAATACGGCAAAGCCGTACAGCAGGTAAGTGGCCTTACCGCAGAGGGCAATGTCCCAAGCGCTCAAGCACTCCAAGTCGCAAAGCAAGCCACCGGTCTGAAGCGTGACTCCGACGCTCAACTGTTACTACAAAATGCATACACCGCTGGTGATTTAAACCTTAACTCTCAAGGTGAGTTTGTTAAGGTGCAGCCAGCCGAGCAGGCTGAATTCCAAGTTGAAGAAGGATTTGCACCAGCAGAGCCTACTGGCTTCAATGTCATGCGCGGAGAGCAGCTTCTGTATTCCACGCAAAACCAAGACGAGGCCAAGGCAAAAGTTGAGTCACTGGGTAAGACTGCCGAGCCTGCCATCAAGCAGATCGACAAGTCCATCGCTGGTGAGAAAAGTAAGATTGCTGCAAGCCAACGGTCACTGGACATCATGGAGGCTGGCGGAATGTTCCGCACTCCTCAATACCAGCAAGCATCTGCAGCCCATGCGGCACTGGTGCAGCAAACCGAAGACAACATTCAACGCCTGCTGGAAAAGAAGGTGTACCTGCAGCAGCCGGTAACCATTCAAACAACCGGCAGAAAAGCCAACGTCAAGGTCTACCGCTCCAAAGAGCTAGGCGTTAGCGAGAAGGCATTCAACACCCGCGAAGAAGCCCTCAAACATATCCTTGAGAACCTGCCTGCTGCGCGTTTAAATGAGTTAGCCGGGAAGACCAAGTCTCCGGGTTTTGCCAAGCGTTTACAGGGCGAAGTAGAGCGCCGCAAGAATCCTCCAAAGCCATTCGTTGCGGAGAAGAAGGTTGCACCAGAGGTCAAGAAAGAGACCAAGACTGAAAAGCCAGACACCACGGCAGAGAAGGAAGCCGTCAAGTCCCAGCTTCTCCCCATGCTCAAGAAGTTTGGTCTGGGTGATGTTGCTCTGAAGATTGAAGAAGGCATGGAGGCTGAAGGCTCTTACGCAGCCAGCCTCATCAAAGTTGCCTTGGATGCCAACAACCCTGTCCGAGTCCTGCGCCATGAGTCAGTTCATGGTTTAAAGGACTTGGGATTCTTTACGCCCGGGCAGTGGAAGGTTCTGGAGAACCAAGCCGACAAGGTGTGGATCGACAAGTACCTCAAGCAACGAAACATCAATGGTCAACCCATCAAGGCTGGTCAGCAATCCCGCTACGAGGCATACCAGAACCTGTACAACGGTGACATGGAGGCAATCCGCGAAGAAGCTATCGCAGATGCCTTTGGTGACTTTGATGTAAACGGCGCCCCCAAGGGAGTGTTTGCTACCCTGTTGAAACAGATGCAGCAGTTCTTTGAAGCTATGCGTAATGCATTCAACGGTGCAGGCTTTGAAACCTCGGACGATGTCTTTGGCAAGGTCGAGCGTGGCGAATTGAAGGCCACTAATGGAGTCACTGGGTCACAAGAGAAATTCGCTTTGAGGCCAAATCCAGAAGTACAAAAAGAGGTTGTTGATAAGGTTAATTTAACGCCGGAAGCAGCAGCCGCCACATCTGTCGGTATGCAAACCGGCAAGGCAAAACAAAAACAATTTAGCCACCCGGAAGTTGGTGGAGTTCCAGAGATTGTGCAGTTTTTGCAAGATCGTCGCGCCGCATCGGGCTTGCCGCTTTTGGATATCAATAAGAGCGAAGATAGAACTACCCTCGCAAAACTGATGACTGCCGAGGCAATCGCAGCAATCCGTTCTGGTGGCAATGCATTGGCTTGGTATAACCAGACCATTGCACGCATGATGGGCATGGCTGCTTTGAAGTTCCCTGAACTAAAAACTGATTCAAATGCCCAAATGGCATTTAAAGTATCTACAGCCATTACATCTCAAGGTTTAAACGTTGAAGACAATTTGGCGTTTTCCATGAAGCAGTATGAGGGATATGCTTACAACAAACGTGTAAATGGCATTGGTCAATTTGCAGAGGCCGGTCAAGGCGCAGACCAAGCAGCAATGATTTCCAACTTCAAGTTGGCAAATCAAATGATCAAAGAGTACGGTGAAGAAACAACCCGCAAGTTCTTGGAGACAGAGTTTTCTGCAGAAGAGTTGCGTAAGGCTGGTTTTAAAATCACCGGAGAACTTGGCGACGAACAAATTACTGGCTCATCCATCTTTGGGCCAAAAATTGGCTTTGGCTTTTATTCCAATTTAAACGGAAACTTTGAGCCAGTCACAATGGACATGTGGTTCATGCGTTTGGTTGGGCGTTTGACCGGAAGCCTGCGCAAGTTTGACCCAGACTTGTTTAAAACACAATTAAGCCGTTTCCGCTCAGCCTTGAAAGAAGAGGGCATGAATGGCGTGTATGCCAACGACTTTAGTGCGGAAGCTTTGGAAAAAGCAAAGACGGATGAAAATGCTGCAATTGAGTTGGCGCGTGTAATTAACAGCGTGTTCAACATTGACTTCAAAAACAACCGCGAGTTGTACAATGAAGAGGCACTAAAAAAGACGGAGTTGGTTTACAGCGCACAACAAATCATTGGCGCAGTGGACAGCCCAAGAGATGCCCCAAGCAATGGAACGGAACGCCGCCAGCTAAGAGATGTGGTCAACCAAACGGTTGACATGGTGGCTAAAATACAAGGGCAACGCATACCACCAGCAGCGTTGCAAGCATTGATTTGGTTCCCAGAGCAGGAGCTTTACTCCACACTGGGCGCAAAGCTGCGAGTCACAAGCCAAGACTACGCAGGATCTATCAAGAAAATACTGTCCAAGGAGGGATACAGTGACAAATCCATTAGCGCAGCCGCCCAGTTTGGAGCAAGACAGCTACAACGAATGGCTAACCAGCCAGTCGGACAAGCAACTGGAAAACTTGGTCAAAAACCTTCGTCCGCTTTTACAGCAGAAGAACGTACTGACTTCCTTGAACAAGCCAGAACCAAAACAGTAATTGCGCAAGAGCGCCAAGAGCCAAAACGCAAAAAAATTATTTTTGAAGTTGCTCCAGATCCAAATAACAAAGCCCTCGATGCATCATGGATGGCGCTGGATCCAGAGACTCGGTCAAAAATCAGTGAAGGCATTGCCAGAAAAGTTGTACGCAAAGTACTTGCTGAATTTGATGTAGAAGGTAGCTTTACGTCACAAGTTGGCTCGTATGAAGACAACACCAACCCATCATTTGCATTGTTTTTGGAGAGCGGCGACTCAGTAGAGATTGCCAAGTTCTTGGGCTTTGCTTTGTCTCAAAAAAGCATGATGGTGGTATCCCCCAAGGAAGCCAAAGGCACGGAAAAAGTTGAAGCAATTACGATTGATGTAAACACGCAAGACCCGGAAACCATTGACCAAATTTATCAAAAGTTGCGCAGCATCAATGTAAACGGTCAACAGCCCATTGGTGGTCAAAGCACCATGAATGGCAAGATGATCCTGCTAAATTATTCAGATGTTGCCACAAAAGATTTGGCTCACCTTGTTGATCATCAGTTGAACGGAGACTACAATGTTTCCGTTGGTGATGTGTATGCAGCATTCCCAAAGAAAGAAGGTTACAACTATGCCAGTCCGTCAAATGACCCAAGAGGAAAAGCAGGAGATCTTCGGCAACGGAGTCGTGTTCTTCGGAATGAATCCACCCAAAAACTACTCGATGAACTCTTCAAAATCCGACAGCAAAAAGAACTTGCAACAGGAAGAAGACAAAGCATTGCAACCAGCCCTGCAGCAAAAGCAGCAGAAAATTTAAGGAATGTTGTTACCGATAAGACTTTGTTTGAGGCTCAAACAGAGCTTAATCAGTACGATGAAGACATTCTTAATGAAAAAGTCACCCCTGCGCAACGCGCCAAAGCAGAGAAAGCGTTAGCCCCATACTTGAACATAGCGGCGCAGGAGAAGCCTGCGTTTGATGAAGAGGTAACGCGCATTGCCAATGATGTTGGCGTACAAGTCCGCCTTGACCCCGTCAAAAACATTGTTCGCGCCTCGGAAAAACTGGTGCTTGAAACAGAAGATGGCACCAAGAAGCCGAATGCATCTTTGATATTGGATTTGCTCCGAGCCACCATTGTTGTGGACAATGAGGCGGCAATACCAAACGCCATCAGAGAGATTGAAAAATCTTTTAACGTTACCCGTGTAAAAGACAGGTTTAAAGAACCTGCTGGAACAGGCTACCGCGATGTTTTGATCAACGTAAAGTTGCCAAGCGGATTAATTGCAGAGATACAAGTAAACATCCCTGCGATGGTTGGCTCAAAAAGTACGGGACACAAGCTGTACCGTATGTCTCGCAATATGGAAAAAGGCACTCCAGACAGGATGTATCTGGAGGAATTGTCCAGAAGGCTTTACGATGAGGCGTATCTTTTTTCCCAGAATGCCATATCTGCAGCATCTGCGCGGGATGCATTGTTGCGGAAAACATCATCAGGGAATGACCTGTCAGGCTCTGCCGCAAAAACTAATGAGCCATCTTTAAGCTTCAGGACTGGTGTTGCATCTACAGCCCAAACTGTAGCGCCTTCTGGTACTTCAAACATACAAGCCTCCGGTCAAAAGAACAGTATAGCAAAACTTAGTTTGCGTGCTGCTCCAGATACTCCGGAGTTTAAACAGTTCTTTGGCAAGAGCAAGATTGTGAACCCAGATGGCTCACCCAAGGTTATGTACCACGGGCTGGCAAAGGACACGACAGACTTTACGCGCAAGACCGAGCGGGGCGCACCCATCTTCCTAACGGATGATCCAGACTTTGCCAGTCGCTTTGCCAAAGATAGTTTTGACTACATTGCACGCAATCCATCCAAGTACCTCACCAAAGAGCAACTGAGGGATGGTATTAAACGGGCAATTAAAGCCATCAAGAAGGATTACGGCAACAGTGACCATGCCCAATCCATGCTGAAGAGCATTGCCTCTGGTGATTTGGAAAAAACTACGCCAGATGCTAAAGAGTACTTGCGCTCTGAGTTTAAAGACATGTTGCCCACTGGGCCGCACATCATGCCGTTGTATGTTCGTGCGGAGCAGCCGTTTGATTATTCCAATCCTTCGCACATTAAGCGCGTTTTGGCTGAGTTAACCGATGGGGAAGAACTTCGCAAAGATTTGCAACGTGGAAGCTGGGAGACAATTGAGTCTGAGGCTGTACAGGATGCAATCAAGTTTGCTGGCTTTGATAGCTTCTATGTAAAAGAACACGGAGTCAAGAACCTAGCAGTGTTTGACCCTGCGCAGGTGAAGTCCGCTACGGGCAACATTGGCACATACGACATCAACAACCCTGATGTCCGCTACAGCCTGCGTGAGTTCCGCAAAGATGATCTGCCGCAAAACAAGCAGACGTACACCATCCCCGCTAACACGATGCTGTTTCATGGCGCACACAAAACCCATGCCGAGCAAATTGAAGCTGCAGGAAGAGTTCTGCGGTCTCGTCCAGAGGTGAAGGCAAGCGGCGGTAACACCAACGAAGGTGGCTTGATTTTCTTTGGAGAAAGAGCCACGGCAGAGCAATATTCGGAAAATAGGGGAGACCCTATGTCGGTACGATTTGACCAAGAGGCTGGGGTAACTAGGGACGCTGGAACTGCATTCCAAACCATCACAGATAGGCCGTACCGCCTTATCAAAAAACGGTATGAGCTTTCTGCCAAAGAGGCGGCTAAGGTGACTGAGGCACTGGGACTCCCAGACTACAAACGCCTTGATAAAGGCGACACCGCATCCCTTGCCGCTAACAGAGCAGATGACTTTAACAACTCCAAAGCGCCAAGATATCAAGTAACCAAGGCTGGAAGCAAACAAACAATGTCTGCGCCGTGGCCCATCATCTTTGATGCGCTGGGTGTCGATGGTTACTTTGATGACTTTGGTGTTGCCATCAGCGCAGAAAACGGCATCAGGCTTGAAGGCAAAGAAGGCAAGATGGAGCGCTATAGCCTCCGTACTAACGTCACTGAAGAGATCAACAACCTGCCGAACGGGGCAGCTATCAACGCAGCTATTGACCGAGTAACCGCACCACGACAAGAGGTTGGCTATGTGGAGCGCATGACTGATGCTTTAAACGGCAGATCGGAAACGTTCTCTTACCTGCGTCAAAAGGCTCTTGACCGCTACAACCGTTTAAATGACTATGAAAAGCTCATAGCTCAACAAATGGGCGGAGTTGCTCGTCTGGCTGACCAGAACGCACATGCCGCTGCTTTGCAGTCCGATGCTGCTGCGGGGGTTGCCGCATCCGCTCTGGGTGTGGGAAACCGTATCGGCGGCATCCCTGTGTTCCGCAATGGCTACACCACCGTCAGCAATGAGAACGGCACGGTAAAGGGTGCGGTAGAGATATTCGCCCCTCTAGCTAAACACGGAGACCCAAAGATCTATCAAGCCTACCAATTCTGGGCCGGTGCAAAACGCGGAAGCCGTCTGCTTGCAAGCGGCAAAGAAGCGCTTTACACGCCACAGGACATGGCTCTTGCCAAACAACTGGAGCAGCAGTACCCAGAGTTTGTAAGCGTCCAGAAAGACTGGATCAAGTACAACGACGGGCTGGTCAAGTACGCAGTAGACACCGGCGTGATCTCCGCAAAGAACGCTGCAGAATTTACACGCTACTCAGACTATGTTCCGTTCTACCGCCAGATTGAGGGCGAACGCACGGTTGGGCCAAACATCTTCCAAAGCATCTCTGGAGTGAAGGCTCCCAAGAAGCTGACCGGAAGCGAGGCTCCTTTGGCAGACTTCCTTGAGACCATCACCCGTAACACTCAGTCCATCATCCAAGCTGGTATGAAGAACGTAGCGGCTCAAAAGGCTGTTGACGGCGGCATGATGCTACAGATGGTTCGCAAAATGGATCATCTGTCTTCCGGCCCCAACGTCGTCAACGTCTTGCAGAACGGCGAGAAGGTCTCGTATGAATGCGCAGACAAGCTCTGGGTTGATGCGGTCAGCAGTTTAAACCTGCCTGAAATGCCATTCCTGAACTTCCTTGCTGCGCCAGCCAACTTCCTGCGTGCAGCGGTTACCAAGGATCCCGGCTTTATGCTGGCTAACTTGTTGCGTGACTCGATCTCTGCGTATGTGACCAGCGGGGCAAAGCTGACCCCTGTGGCATCCGCCGTCAAAGAGATGGGCAACGTCCTGATGAACAACTCCCCTGAGTACCAGAAGCTTCTGAGCGCTGGTGTCTTGGGTGGCTATGAGTTCTCCCGCAACGTTGAGGCAAGCACCGAGGCGTTTGAAAAGGATCTGCGCAAGAAGACCGGAACAAAGACTGGCTTTGAAAAAGCCGTATCTCCGTTTACATTCTTCTGGGATACGCTGGAGAAGGGAACCGAGGCATCTGATGCTGCGACCCGTATTGCTGTTTACAAGGCCACTCTAGCCGAGACCGGCAACGAGGCAGAGGCAATCCACCGCGCACTGGAGGTAATGAACTTCAACCGCAAGGGAAGTTCCGCAGTCGTCCGTATCGCGGCAGCAACCATCCCGTTCTTGAATGCCCGTATGCAGGGCTTGGATGTATTCTTCCGCGCCGGTATCCGTCCATTCATGGATGCCAATGCCACCGAACAGGAGAAGCAAGTACAGAGGGCCATGATCATCCGTGGCCTGACCCTCATGGGCTTGAGCGTTATGTACGCCGCAGCAGTCTCTGGTGACCCTGACTACGAAAATCAGGAAGAAGAAACCAAGGACAACAACTGGATCATCCCGATGGGTGAGGGCAGACTGCCTCTCAAGATCCCAATCCCGTTTGAAGTTGGTACGCTGTTTAAAACAATCCCCGAGCGGATCTATCGCAGCTTCTTCATGCCTGATCAAGAGAACCGTGACACCACGGAAGATCTGCATAAGTCAATGATGCGTGCCATTAAAAGCACATTTGCAATCAACCCCGTTCCGCAGATTGCAGCACCTCTGCTTGAAGCACGCGACAACTTCTCTGTGTTTACACAACGAAACATCGTCGGGCAGAACATGCAAGGCATTGCGCCTGAGTTCCAAGTCGGGCCAAGTACATCACGGTGGGCAACCATACTTGGTCAGCAGGCTGGTATGTCTCCAATGATGATTGATCATGTGTACAAGGGCTACACAGGAACGATGGGTATCTATGCCGCCGATATTTTGGACGCAGCAATCAACGCTTATGCTCCTTCTGATGTGGAGAAGCCATCCAAGCGTATTGAGCAAATGCCAATCATCAAGCGTTTCATGGCAGACCCAGAAGCCCGTGGCAAGATCACATCGTATTTTGATCTGAAGCACTCGGTGGACACCACCATCAGGACGATCAATCTGCTGGAGAAGAACGCCGATCCAAGTCTGCCTGAGTACGTTGAAAAGAACGCACAGCTTTTTGCTGCACGGGACTTTATGAACAATTTAAACAAGCAGATGGATGATCTACAGAAGCAGGCCAACTTGATCAGGGCTGCACCAATCCCTGCAGATGAGAAGCGGGACATGCTGGCTGAAATTACCAAGGCTCAAAACCTTCTGGTAAATGACATCCGGCAGATCCGCAACATCATCAAACCTTGATGTGGTCATTCTCAAAGAGCCATCCTATGGTGGCTCGATGAGCATCCTCCCAAATGTTTAAACGCTGTCCCCGGGATAGGTCTTTGCCCTGATCTATCTCGTAGTGGCATTTAAAGCATAGCGCTGCAATACGGTAGTCGTGGGCTTTGAGTCCACGGCCTTTGCCGTCGCGCATCTGGTTTGAGTGCGCAGCTACCACGGTTCCATCGTTGGCTCCGCAGTGCTGGCATGGGCAGTCCCGAACAGCCTGTAAAAGCTTGGGGTTCCTATACATCCTTTGCCTTGCGGGACTTCTTGATTGCAATAATCCCTTGGGAGGAATCCGTGTACTCCCGCGCATCCATGAATTCATCTGCCAATTTAAACGCATTGGTTGGCACGGAGGCAGGGTGATCCCCCTTGACCAGCAGACCCATCATGGCAAACATTGCCGCAAAGTCCCGCAAATTTTTATCGTGTTCAGTCATTTCTTTCCTTGTTTTGCGGGTACAGGGGATAGTTGGCTAACCATCTGCATCCAGTAATCATCCATCTTCCCCAGCTTTTCAGCTATGACCTCTTGGCGCATGGTCTCCTCCATCTCCTTCTCCTGCAAGAATTTGACGTTGGCATCTGGGGACTGACATCTGGCTTGTTCCATCATTTTTTTCTGGTAATCGACCGTGCAGTCGGTGCAAATAGACATGGTGCGCAAGGTACTTCTGATTGCAAGCGACCGCCACTCTTTGTATTGGAGTTCGCTGTTAAAGCATGGCGGGTAAGTAGATAGCATGTTTAAACGTGTCTCACTTTGTACGGTGATTCCGCGTAAGAACGAATGGCTCGTTCATAGGAACATGACCGAGGCTCATCCACAAAAACTCGTTGACGCATCGATACTGCATCTTGGAACATCTCGGGGTAGTTGTCCTTGAGTTGCTTGGTGTAAGCCTCCAGCATCCTGTTGGGGGATGCCACATACTCTTTACCCTTGGGTTGCAGTTTACACAGCGACTTCAACATGGCACGCTGGTCTTCGGTAAATGGGGAGCGGCAGTCTGGAGTCATTCTTCATTCCTGTATTTGATTGTGATTGAGTCGGAAAGCTGGCGGTTCAGTTTGTAGCCAAGCTCAGTAAACGTGCCGCGCCAGCCATTGTCTTGTTTCAACAAGTCAAAGATGCGCGACCATAGGTCGTTGGGATACCAATCAATCTTCCCCAAGTAAAAGTCCATTGCCTTTTTAACTTCGGGGTGACGGGCCATATTTGGGTCGTAAGCGCAGAGCAAGTAAATCATGCGGATGCCGACCCAGTCATCTTCGGTAAAACCAAATTTTGTCATGGGTTCCTCTCCTCCAGACACTCAAGCAACTTCTCAAGGTAGTGCTTGGCTTTCAGAACATCCTTTAAACCATCCTTCTCCTTGTAACGGGCAATGTACTTGATGACGTTGCCCCGCAAGAAGCCCTCAAACTCCTCCGGTGTCATCCATGACTCCATTGCAGTCCAAGGCTGGATCGTCTTGTTGGTGTAGTGGCTTCCACCCACTTGTGTTTCGCTTGCTAAAGTCACGGGTTCCTCACTTTCGGTGGTATGTTGGGCTTGGGACAATTCTCAGGAGGCACTACTGCGCACCACACAGCGCTAATGTAGTTTTGCGTACCGCGCTTTTGCCAGCGGTCAATGTAAGTGTCTGGCATCGTGCGTAACTGTCGGTTGACAGTGTTCTCTTGCGCGGGAACCAAGGCTACTATTTGTGCCACTGTAAGTCCATCAGGGTTATCCCTTAGTGCTTGTCGGATTTGTTTGTTGTAACTACGCATTGTTCCCCCTTGCTCGGATGGCTGTGGCGCACATTTCAGGTGTGGGCCAATCACCACACGCCTCCTCCCCTGTGTAAATTTCATCGCATACCTTCGCACAAGCCTCACGCTCATCGGCACGGATGGCTCCTTCAGTTACTGCGGATCGTTCGTTCCACGCCCCAATGGCGCGTTTGTTGGCGTCTGCAAAGGCCTGATCGCGCGTCTGACCTTCAAGGATGGAATGCCGCACGTCAGGCGCCTGCGCTCCGCAGGAGTCACAGATAGCCACCCTCCACCGGTAGGTCTCGCCTTGGTACACGGTCACCAAGTTGTCCCCGCAGAACGGACACGGCTTGGGATTTGGTACTGGAAACGGATCGGTCATGTTCATGTGTTTCCCCTTGCTCGGATTGCTGCGGCTATTTCTCGGCGGCTCATGCTTTCGTCATCTGCCAACTTCGCGCAAGCCTCACGCTCATCGGCACGGATGAGGTTGGCGAATTGTTCAAGATTAAGACAACCTGCATCAGGTTCTCCGGCTTCTTTGATCCAACCAGCTTTAACTGCAAGTTTAAAGTCTTGTTTGTTCATGTCTTTCTCCAATAAGTTTTTACAACGTCAGGCCACTGCCTGCGGATAACTGCCTGTGCATCCAGCCTGCTTGAGAACCAACGAGCCAGCTTGCGGTCACAGTCCTGCAACAGGAACATGGTGATAGGCCAACCGGTACTCATGTGTTTGCCTCCTTTAACCATTGCTGGATGCGTTGAAACGCCACCAAGTAGTTACCATCTTCAGCCAGCCGTGCGGCTTCTGTAAATTGCTCTTGGGTCAGCCCTACCCACGGGCGCTGGAGTGGGGTGGTGTAGAGGGGCTTTTCTTTCCATAATCCACTGCCGCTATCTGCCCAATTTTGTTTTTTGCTCATTAACACTTTTGAATTATTATCAGCGCTGCATTGATACATCCACGCCACAGGCTCCTGCGCTGGCTGTGCTAGGGCTTCATTGATGTCGGCTATGACTTCTTTGAACCCGTCAGTCATCCACCCGCGTGGCTGTGCCTTTATCCACTCACGCGCTTGCTTCAATGCTTCGTCTTTAGTCATGTGTTCTTCTCCTTGAGTTTGGCTTCAACTGCGCGGGATAGCGGAACAACACAATCGTAAAAGTCACTTGTCTCCACAGCGCGCCATGCCGCTTCAATCTCCTGACCCGTCAGCCCCACCCACGGGCGCTTAAATGGTGCGGCGTAAAGTGGTACTGTGTAGTCACCCTCTGCATCTGCATGGGCTTCCGGAGATATGCAGTCGTAAATCTCGCCATCCTTGCTTCGGTATCCCCACGCCACAGGCTCCTGCGCTGGCTGTGCTGCGGGTGCGGTGGTGTAGAGCTTGGTTCCGTTTGGAAGTGCATGCCAGTTGTTAATGCCTTTGACTTGTTTGCTGAAATAGTCCTCAACAACTTCTGCCACAGGCTCCTGCGCTGGCTGTGCAATCGCATTGACCGCCTTGTCTACGCTGGTTTGTGTTTGATACAGCCTCCCGTCAACGAACCCACGCTCGTAGTCTGGGCCTTGGTCAAGTCTTGGCTTCTGCGCTGGCTGTGCTAGGGCTTCTTTGATTGCTATGGTGGCCTCTTCAATTTTGTCAGGATCAACTTCCCAACAAGAGCCACCCCCATGCCACCCAACACTACTCAACGCCTCAAGCGCCAGCTTCAATGCTTCGTCTTTAGTCATGTCATCTCCAATCCGCGAGGCGGTGTGCAGGTGTGTATGTAGTTAACATCCCCTCCACGGCGCTTACCGCAACGTGGGCAGAAGTTGCGGGCCTCTGGTGGCTGTGCTAAGGCTTCTTTGATGGCGGTGATGGCGTCAGAAATCAGGCAGCTATCGTATTCAGTCCATGCTACAAGCCCTACCTGTGTATCTACTCCGCTTTCCAGCGCCTCAAGCGCCAGCTTCAATGCTTCGTCTTTAGTCAAAATGGGGACTCCTCATAGTTGTCAGGGTTAGGTTTAAGCGGCGGTGCTTTGGTGGGCACCGGCCGTGGGTATGGCGGGAAAGGCCAAGTCATTCTTGCATCCCGCCTTGTTTCAGTGCATTGCTTATCTCTGCATCGTAGTCAGCCTCCGCCTCTTGCCATGCCAAAACAAGTTCGTCCGACCACATCAAGTTATGTTTGCCGATAAAGTCACTGATAGCAATACCAAGCTTCTCAATCGAGGTAAGTTCATTGCCAAGCATCCAGCATGGGCAAGGACTGCCAACAACCTGCGGTCTGCCGCAGTGTCCACAGTTGTATAGGGATGCTGTCATTCTTCTTCTCCTAGTACAAGGTCTTCAGGGTGCGGTACGTTGTCATGCGTGATAACCCCCGCCATCACGGGCAGATCACGCTTGCAAACAGGGCAGTAGAAAGTCTCGCGCTTAATGCCGTTGGCTACTGCCATGTTGTGAAATTGTTGCTCTAAGCTGCTCATCGTCTTTCCTCCGAGGGTACAAATTTAAACGCTTTGTTTGCATTGATAAGCCCGTATGGGCTGGCGGTAAAGTTATGGCCTTTGTAGCAGTCATAACAGTACTGGGTTGGGGACTTGATGTCACACTTGCACTTGCGGCAGAACTTCCACGGCTTGCGCTTAATGGCTTTCTCACGCTCTTCAGGTGTCATCAGAATCCCCTGCTCTGCACACGCAGAAAATCATTAGCACCGCGCCGGACGGGTTGATGGTTCTCTGGCGTGTAAACAGGTTGCTTCCAGATGTTTAATGATGGCGATGGCACTGCATCGGGGTTTCGTTGTGACGGTACATAACCCGTGCGTTCTTTTGCATGAGCCTTGTCACCCACCGTATTGGTGAATGACTCCAAGGTGGCTTGTGGGTTTACACGCAGAGCCAGCTTTTTCATCAGGTTAGGGTTGCCTCGATCAAGTTTCATTGATTTCTCTCCTTTAATTTACGTTCTACAGTTGCGCCATACGGAACCCAATCCGCACTCAAGCAACCGCATTCAATTGCAATCTCTGTATGCTCTTTTTCTGTCAATCCGATAAACGGTCGCTTTAAGTTGTACGCATCCAGTAGCCGAATAACAAGGATCTCCCTGCCCTCGCTATCTGTGTAAACGGTTTCATACATCCCTGTGCGGTGAAGATGCTCGGCAAACTCATCGTAGGTCATTCAACCTCCAACTCAACAAAGTCAACATCTTCGCTGTAGTAACCATTGGATGTGCCATACCAGCGGATATCAACGTAGCCCTTGATGGTTGCAAGCTTGTAGAACGTCCATGTGTGGGAGTCATCATCCCAATCCTTCTCTAGAGGAGGATCATCACTGTTGGAGGATTCCTCTGCCATCGTGATGGGTGAGCCAATCAAGTCCTGAAAGTTGCCAGTGATGCTCTCGATGTAAACGGTCTCGCAGCAATCGGATTCGTGGTACATAAAAAACACACGCCCATTGTCTGCGTAGAAGATGAGCGCATCTCCATCTTCGTTGTCTTCTATTTTGCCAATGCGCGTTAGCGTCATGCCGACTAGCGAGGCAAAGTCTACGGTTTGTTTAATTTGACGTAACATTTAATCTCCAATGCTTTCGTAGTGTTTCACCAAATGGTCAAGCCATGCTTGGCGAGTCCGTTGCAATTTCTTTGTGTCGGAAAACCCATTGATGTCGTGTTTTGCCAACAGCCATTCCTCCAAGGTGTCGTAGCCCTCAAGCAACACCGCAATGATGTGCTTGGTGAAACGGGCTTCATCGTTTGTGCAATTAACACGCCAGTAAATGGCATGGCAGATGTATCGTTCTTTTGGTTGATCCATCCAATCGCCAGCGCCACTCCAAAGTTGCTTCTTGGCGGCTTTAAACACTTCGCTTGTTTTCATCTTGCGTCCCTTGTGTTGGTGGGTAACTCCAAAGATTGTTAGCGTCAATCAGTTGCTCCAGCGTGTTGCAGTACTCCTCCAGCGCACGGGCATAGGCCACATGGCTGGTGTAGCTGGCTTCAAACGGGCGGATGAGGTTGGGGTCGGTCATTTCAATCTCCAATGGGTTCGTATGTCAGTTCAAAGATGTCGGGCTTGCAGGGGTAGTGCTCGCCCTTCACACCAGTGATGATGTAGTCGCCGGGCGTGACTTGCATATTGCCTTCCAACGTAGCAATGAAGCCGATGTCGGTTACAGCAGGGTGATCGCCATGCTTGAACCATTGGCTAGCTTCAATGACCACGGGTTTCTTGCGGTACTTCATTTCAAAATCCTATCCATAACAGTGGGGGTGCAGGTCTTGGGCAGAGGGACTGAGGCGTAGGTGTATCCAAAAAGGAACACCAGCGCCGCTGACATTCCTATGGCTGACAGACCTCGGGTGATAAGGTCGTACAGGGCTTTCATGCCGCCGAGATAAAGCGTGGTTGCTCCACCTTGGCCTGAGCCGCCGCCTTCTTCTTGGCGTAGTACTTTTTAGCGTACTCACGGGCTTTCAACTTGCGCTGTTCATCGCGGTATTTTTTTCTACGCTTCGCAGCCAACTCTTCCCTGTTGCGCTCGTAGTAGTTGCGCTTGGACTCAAGGATGCGCTCCTTCTTTTCCGCCTCGGTCAAATTGTCTTTTTTTGCAATCTCTGCGCTCATCACATCAACAGTGGCTTGGTAGATTTTGTCATCCTCATCCTGTTCATTTTGCAGATCATCAATAGCCAACCCGTGCTGAATAACTTGCAGGCTCAAGGCCGCAACACGGGTTTCCAGTTCTGCGATACGTTTAAAGATGTTCCAGTTCATTTCTTCTCTCCTTTTGGGTAATTTGCAATATGTTGGTTTAAACGATTAATGCGTGCAAGGTTGTAGTCCAAAATACTTTTCGCGTAATCGACTGCAGTCTCTGCTTCCAGTCTCTCCAAGTGAGCCAGCGCAAGTTCGTGGGTAATCACTTCCAGCGGAGTGCGCTGTCGGTACAGGTCTTTGAATTTTGTAAACATGTTCTTCCTCGTTGGTGGGGGTACTCGCTGCGTCTGCTTCAGGTTAACCGAGCAATCTTTGCAAGGACTGGGCGTACTGGCTCACAGCATCCGCTTTCCCCCCGAAAATTATTTAAGTTTGGTTAGTCTTCCATAGTGAACGCCTGCCGCCCAACATGCCGCGCCCCAAACTGCCATTCCGAGACCAATAAGAATATCGAGCATCATCATTTGGCAATCTTTGGTAGTGGATAAGGAACCTTGTTAGTCGGCTGGCAATGACCATCATCCGAGGCAAAGGGCTTTGTCTTGAAGTCAGCGTCTTCCAAGCAGGAGGTGTTAGCCGATACAGTGGAACACTTGACCTTGACCAATTTGGTTTTTGTAGAGTCTACAAAGTCCATCGTTGCCCAGCCGTCACCTTGGGGACAGGCATTGTCTTGTGTGGAGTCACCACGACCAACAATGTCCCAACCTTTAAACAATACATTCTCCTGACGGTAGCGTTGTGCGTTCCACATTGCGTTTTCACGCGCAGTGCCTTTGGCTTCCTCCAGTGAGGCAAAGCTAACTTCATCGCCTTTGCAGGCTGTCAATACGATTGCGGCGGCAATGATTGCGAGTGTGTGTTTCATATTAAATCCCTTCAATAGTTGCTTGTTCCGGTACGGTGACTGCGGCCTCAAGTGCCACCCCTTTGCTCATCAACTGGGCTACGTCCAGTGTCTTTGCAATCCGCACATCAAAGGTTTTGCCAGCAATGTGACGGATGGCTTGTGCTTGGCTTGCGGCCTGCACAAGGTGCTGTACGCCACCATTGGTGACTACATAAATACGTTGCTCTACTGCCATAATTTCTCTCCAGTTTTAGTTACTAACGTGCATTTTTTTCTCAAGGACAGCTACTGGCATCGCTTTGGTAATCCAAAAGCCGTCCTTGTTTAAACTCATACCCAACTCCAGCATCTCTGCTTCGGTCAAGCATCTACGGTCAACGCCATGTTTGCCTTTGCGGTGTTTATCAAAAGCAGTGACGCTGTTGAAGTAACCCTTGCACCCTTGGCATTGGTTGCGGTCATTGGCTAAGACTTTCATTGACCCTCTCCTGCCATCATTTGTTTAAACAACTCATCTGCAACAAGTTCTGAAAACGATAAGCCGCTGGGAAAACGCATCTGCGCGGCGGGTAAGGCATTGATCACTTTGATGGACGCTTTCACTCCATCATTGAACCCCGAGGTGTAACTGCCATCCGACATCCGCATAGCCACGCCTTCGCGGATCAATTGCGCCATCGTTGTCTTCTTTGCCCGTGCAAACTTCCGCAGACTTGTATGGTCTGCCTCCGTCATGTACGTCATAAAGGGTTTAAGTTTGTTCATAGGGTTGTCTTCCACACCTCAAACTCTTTGAGGATTTCATCAAATCGGTGCTTTGCAGACACGTTCCCATTGAGTTCAGTCCGAGACTCAATGCCGCACTCAATGCACAAAGTGTCCGCAGTCTCTTCTTCCGTGACTTCCCGTCCTGCGTAAGCATGACCAATGAAGTTTTGGAACAACGGGTTGCGACACAGAATGCCTGCCTGCTGTGTGCGGTTGCTGTACTCCGTGGCAGACTCATCGTCCTTGAGCCGTACCATGACACAGGCATACCGCGCTCCGACAAAGTCCCGAATCAGTTCTTCGGGCAACTCATCGGGGTGTATGGTCAGCGTCAAAACAAAACCCGTGCGGTCTTGTTTCAACGCTATCTTCCTGCACTCAAATTGCAGAGCCATATCAGAAGGGGATGTCATCATCGGAGAAGTCTTGGCGCACATCCTCTTGACGTACTGCGCCACCCTCCGCTTGAGGCACAAAGCGATTGACACCAAGGGACAAGTACACCTTGCCGTTCCGGTCAATCTTCTTCCAGCCACTGATCTTGATCACATGGCATCCATCCACAACACTGATCGCGGTCATGTCCTTGAGGTTTACATGGATGTCACCCCAGTAGTCAGGACTGTTGGCGGTCTTCTTGGAACCTTGAGCCTTGAGGCTTCCGGTATCGGGCTTCGGTTTAAATGGAGTATTGGAGTTATACATTTGCGTTTCCTTCAACGAGGTTCTTCTTCATGGTGGTAAATTGCGCCACAACAGATTTGTACAAATCCATGTGGGTCTCTTTCAATGACTCCAACTGCAATTGGTTGTTCATCCAATAGTTGCCGAGGTCATCAACTGTGGTGCAGAGGCTGGCGTACTTCACCATCCCTTCTGCAAATAACTTACGCGAGGCATCAGAGTTGTCCCACTCAGTAGGCTGGGGACGTACCTTCTGCTCTTTCTTTGCCACAATCTTGTTGTAGACAGGAGCATCTTCCTTCTTGGTCAGGTCACCCATCGTGGAGGTCTCTTTGGCGGGGTCGGTCTCAGGCAGATCTTCACCTGCGTAGATGTACAGACCCAGCCCGTGCAGGGCAATGCCTTTTGCCAAGCAACGCATGATGGATGTGTTTACATCAAACGCATTGGGCGAGGCAATCGGCTTGTTGCGGAAGTCCAAGATTGGCAACTGGCAAGTCATTGGCTTGCCAAAGATGGTCACGGTGACCCACACCATGCAGGAGTTACCCAAGTCCATGTAGGGGACAACAGACCCCTCCGCATTGGCATACATTTCCACCTTGTAGGTAGCGGCTGGATCGACCTTCAGCACCTCTGCCCATGCCCATGCCCATGACAGGTACGTTAGGCCGTTTTTCTTCTCTGTGTGATCGTTGACGTTGATCTTCAGCAAGTCAGTTTGATTCATTTTTTACCTTCCAATTCAGCTAATCGTTTGTTGATGTAACCCATGTCTTCTTTCCTTGCCATGCCGGAATTGACATGGCGCTCCAACGCCCACTTGTCGTACTCATCTTGATAGCCAAAGTTGACTATCAAGTCGTACACCAAGCCACGCACCGCATAAATACCATTCACTTCCTCTGCAACATTCAAGGTTGGGATGTAGTTCTGCGACAGCGAATCAACGGCTTCGTAGATCTTCAACAAATCATTCAACAAGTCCTGACTGGTATTGACTGCACCACTTGTTGACTTGGCAGTAGTTTCCTGCGCACCGCCTTGGTTCTCCGAGTCTCGTTTCAACATATCCGTTTTCCTTTACCGCCATCTCTTTGGCTTCTTGCTCACTGGTTAAAACACGGATCGCAGTCTTGCGACCCTCTCTCTTTACGGCGAATGTTGTTTCCGACATCCAGCGTTCTGCGTTGGAGCAGGGTGGCAGTTCCTCTCCAAAATCTCTTGCCATCTTGGCTTTGCGGTGTGCATTTAAACGTTCCATAATGAACGCCTCGGTCTCGGTGGCAGTCCAAATCGGGATGTCAACCGTGACGATGGATGCCTTGGGGTAGTTAGTCCCATTGCCGTTCTGACTCCAGTCACGCAGGAAGGCGCAAATCTTGAGGGCAACCACACGCTCCTGCTTAGTGGTCTCCATGAGCCACTTATACATATTGAGTTGCTCCACCCACTCTTGCTTTTGATTGATCACAGACCACACAGAGGTGACCTTGTAGTCCCAAATGGTCGTGCCAAATGGGCCGCGCTCCTGCACATCGATAGCGCCACTGATCTGCGTTCCATCTACGGTGGCATACAGTCGCTCTTCAAACGTGCAGTCATCAGGCATCTTGGTGCTTTCCAGCACCTTGTGCAACGCAGTCCCAAGGAAGGCAAACATCTTGTCGCTGATGTCAATCTCAATCTGACTGTCGTACTGTTCGCGTAACAGTGCTACCTTAGGTGGTTGCAGTAGACCTGTAACGCTATACTCCGAAGAGCCTTTTGTGTACTCATCCTTCATCATGGCATTGACTAATGCCGCTGGTAGGTTGAAGTTGTTGGTAATGTTCATCTGTTCTCCAAAGGTTGTTTATGATCCCTGTTGCATATGATAGCGATGTTATTGCAGAAAAACAAGCACTATCAATAAATATTTTTGGTGAGCCTGCCAGCAAGGCAAATTCAAGGCGTGTCGTGAGGTACGGAGGGATGTCTCGCCTGATCAAGTCCAAGAAAGCTTTGTCTTACAGTGATGTTTTTTTACAACAATGCCCTGTCCTGCCCACGCTGATGACGGGTGACTTGCGTGTGACCCTGCATATCTATTACGCATCACGCAGACCAGATCTGGATGAGAGTCTGATCCTTGACCTGATGCAAGGCTGCATCTATTTAAACGACCGGCAGGTGAAGGAGCGGCATTGCTATTGGCATCTTGATCCAGAGAACCCACGCAGCGAAATCCTGATCGAGTGCATCCCAGAGGTAGCGCCAAAAAAAAGCCCCGCTAAGAAGCGAGGCTAACCTGTTTACACAGGACGAGGAGACAAGGAGAAAACATTGTCCGGGTGCAAGTATACCGGGGTTGAAGAAATCCGTGTAAACTAAGAACAGTTGGTGGTGCATCGGGTTAGCGCCGGTGTTGGTTGGTACAAGCACAACACTGCTTCATGTGAGCCACCAACTACTAACACGCATGGGGATTGGAAGACGGCTCAAAGTCCCGAGTCGTTGGGCAACCCGACGGGGTGATCTATAGAAAACCCAGTCCCCAGCCGTGTTGGTGTACAAGGACGAAAGACAAAGGTACACGCTGGGTGCAGAGCAATGTCTGCGCCGTTCGGGAGAATGGTGAACCCATGAGAACCAAACCCACACCAACAACTAACACGCATGGGGATTGCGGCTGAGGGTTAGACCGAAAGGATGCTACGCCGTAGGTGGGGAGAGAAGAAGCCCTAGACCACCTGTACAGTCCCCAGCCGTGTTGGTGGTCTATCGGGTTAGCGCCGGTATGAATGCTTCTGTGAAGTTACTGGACACACACTGCTTTATGTGAGCCACCAACTTTTTTTTGTAAAGTTCTTGCGCAACGCAAGAACTTGTGTACACTTGTAACCGTTGTAGTCGATCACAACAGTTAAAAGCCGTTAATCATGCATTGGCCTCTGGGGATACTTGGAGGGATCGACCCAATGCATGGCTAACGGCTTTTTTCATTTCCGACTCCAACCGTACTCCATACGATAGCAAGAGGTAGCCTGCCTGCGTGGAAGAATAGGGTTACACGGTAAGCGTTAAGGCGCGGAGCAACTACTCCCAACAATCCGTGGTGCTGGTCGAGTCTGCAAGCACAGGGGGCGTAACAGCCATGCAGATGCCCTTACGGGCGGTGAAGCCAAACTCCTTCCGACTCCTTCAGTGGGGAAGGGGGGTCTTTGGGTGAAATTAATAAAGACCGCCCAAGCGGTCGTTGAAAGGACGAGAGATGGAAACAAGAGAGAGAGACTTCAAGAAGTTTTTACAGCATCTTGATGAAAGCATTGACGGGGTCTTGTCTGCGGCTAGGTGGTTGAACAAGCGGGGGTACTCAGTGACCATCCCGCCAACTACATTCGCAGAGAAGTATGAAGACAGATTGAAGCACGTTGATGGCGGCGACCTGTTCATCAATATGCGGATTGAAGTCAAGACCTTGGGGATAAACTTTACCAGCAAGGAAGACTGGAAGTTTGGTAGCAAGTTCATTGTTTGCGCCAAGCATTCATATGACAACGCAACCCCGAAGCCATACGGATATATCATTCAGAGCGCAGATCTTCAGCACATTGCCATCGTAAATGTAACCACGTTTAAACAATGGTATGTGGAGAGAAGAAAGGACTCCCGCTACGAGGATGTCACGCAGGATTTTTACCTTTGCCCGATTGACCTTGTGAAGTTTTTTAAAGTCTAATGCTGGGATGGAACATGAGCAAAATTTACGTAAACGAGACAGAGGAAGAAGAAGACCTGTGTCCTAAGTGCAACGTGCAAAGGATGGAGTCAGAGCCATCCAAGCAAGACCGACATGGTTTCCGAATAATTAAATGGAAATGCATGGTTTGCAAAGAGACTGGCGCATTTAAATTTTATTCACATTTTGGGTGTGTTAATTACCCCAACTGCGATGAGTTTGGTTGTGGCTCTTATTGATCATTTAAACGCAGAGGAATACATCATGGCAAGAAACTACAAACAGGAATACAAGACCCAAGTGGATAGGAAAGAACACCCTAACCGCATGGAACGTCAACGGGCGCGGAGGAAACTTGACGCAGAGGGAGTCTCCCGCAAGGGCAAGGACGTAGCCCATGTCAAAGCCCTGAGCAAGGGTGGATCAAACGCAGATGGGGTCAAGCTCCAGTCGCCGTCGCAGAACCGAAGCTTTAAACGCAAAGCTGACGGCAGCATGAAATGATCGAGTCCCTGATCGAGAGGTCTGGTTTTGATCAGACCGGTAGGATTGCTTGCCCCTACTGTTCAAACGAGCGCAAGAAACAAAACATAAAAGACATGACCCTGACCCGCAAGTCTGACGGGGCAGTGGTCTATCACTGTCATCACTGTTCCGCCAGTGGATCAGTCCAACCCAAGGAGAATAAATTGTCCGCAGTTCCAGTTCTGAAGATTGAAAACCAAGTCATGCAACCCTTCCACTACGACTACTTGCAGTCGCGTGGCATATCAAAAGCAACGGCAGACAAGATGCGCCTGTTCGGGGCAGACAAGTTCTTCCCCAAGCTTGAACGTAACGCAGATGCGATTGCCTTTCCTTACTACCGCAACGGCGCATTGGTTGCAGTTAAATACCGCAGCTTCCCTGAAAAAGCGTTTACACAAGATGCAGGTGGGGCGCATGATTTCTTTGGACTTGACCAGCTTGAGAAGGGTAAGCCCATCATCATTGTGGAAGGTGAGATTGACTGCCTTACATTGATGGAGGCAGGGATTGAGAATGTTGTGTCAGTGCCGAGCGGCGCACCGATCAAGGTGGCAGACGGCAAAGTTCTGCCCAGTGAAGACAAAAGATTCAGCTATGTATGGACGGCAGTCGAGTACTTGGACGCCGCACCGTATGTCATCCTAGCCACAGACCAAGACACCGCAGGGCAAGCCTTGGCAGAAGAGTTGGCACGGCGTATTGGCAAAGAGAAATGCAGACTTGCAAAGTTCAACGCCAAAGATTTGAACGAAATATTTCTCAACGACCCCTCAACGCATGACCCCTCAACGCATATAAGGGAGATACTGGATGCGGCTGTGGCGTACCCGATCTCCGGTCTGTCCGAAGCGACGACCTACAAGGATCGTTTAAACGACCTGTACGCACGCGGCACCGGTAAGGGCTTCAGCACCGGCTACCAGTCCATCGATAACATTTACACGGTAGCACCCGCTCAACTCACGGTCGTGACCGGATACCCATCGTCGGGCAAGTCCAACTTCGTCGATCAGATCACGGTCAACCTTGCCGCCAATGATGACTGGAAGTTCGCCATCTGCTCCTTTGAAAACCAGCCCGAGATACACATCACCCGCCTGATGGAGATATACACCAAGAAGCGGTTCTTTGATGGCAAGAACCGGATGACCGAGCAGGAAAAAGAGATGGCGTTTAAATGGGTCAACGACCACTTCCTGTTCATCGATACAAACGGAGATGAACCCTCGACCCTTGAGTCGATCCTGACCCGCGCCAAGGTGGCGATCAAGCGTATCGGTGTGCGTGGGTTGGTCATCGACCCCTACAACTTCATTGACCTGACCCGCAACTCAACCGAGACAGAAGCGATCAGCGATATGCTGACCAAGGTACAGCGGTTCGTAAAGGCTCACGACCTTCACTGCTGGTTCGTGGCTCACCCCGCCAAGGTCAACCGCACAGGCATGGAACAGCCCCGACCGGACGGCATGAGCATCAGTGGATCGATGGCATGGTGGGCAAAGACCGACTGCGGCATCACCATCCACCGCAAAGAGGGCTACGTTGAAATGGCAGTGTGGAAATGCCGCCACCGTTGGGTTGGTACTCAAGGCGAGACCACGTTGCTGTTCAATCAAACGTCAGGGACGTACAGCGAAAACTTAGATATGTTTTAGCGTTTAAACAACTTGTACACATACAAGTTGTTATTTGTTATCTTTGCTAGTCAAAGCATAACGTTTAAACGCTTTGTTTGTGTTAAGTGTTTTGCTTACTACTTATCTCCGGGCTGCATCCGGGATAACGTTTAAACGCACACAAATAGTTTCGCGCTAACCGGCTAGGGTGAAAAAAAGGGGGCTATAAGCCCCCTTTCATTTTGCGTGGAATAGTGCTTGAAACAAGCTTGCGTAGAACCCTAGCCTGTAGGGTTTGCCTGACTGCATCCTAGCCACTTGCCAGCCTCCAACCCAATAGATGTACTTGCCCCGCGCTGGTGGTGAGGCGACCAACTCGACCAGCATGGGACACTCAGGGGCGGCTGAACGGGCATAGGGACAGTCCAGTACCTTAACCTTGGTGAACATACTTGCGTATGCTCATCAGGGCGTTGAGATGGTCAGGCTCTAGGTAGTTGATTGATTCCAGCAACTCAAGCATTGCGGGTGAGGCAGTGCATAGCCGTGCATTTAAACGCTGAATCGAGAGCGGCACGTTTTTGTTGGTGCAGTCTGCGATCATGGTCTCGCCGTGCGCGGTGTGCGTCCACACGCTGGTGTTGGTGGCGTACCAGCTACTGGTCTCAATCATGGTGATCCCCCGTCAGGATCATGATCTCCAGCTTGGACAGGTTCTCAATCACTGAAGCAAACATCACGTTGTTTGCATGGGCAACGTGCATCAGGGCGTAGGACAGGACGCACAGTGCCATTTCGGGGTCTGACCCTGCCATGCCACAGATGATGTCCAGCTTGGCTTGCGCCGAATCAAGGTTGCGGTCATTGAGCATTGTGTGCCTCCACTGCGGTCACGATAAAGATGTCAGCCAACCTGTCGCCCACCTTGGGCATGGTGTCGCAGTAGTAGAAGATCCGTGCATCCTCTTCATCAGAACGACCCCGCCATTCTCCAATGGCGACCGTGTATGTCAGGTGGTTGTGCGGCTCATCCTCCCAATGACCCTGCACGGTGGCAGTCACATTCACATGGTTGGGGTTGGTCGCGCTCTCGGGCAGGTACGCCACCAGCGCATCACGCTTCGCGCTCTTGAGCAACTCGACAATCGCCGTGTAGTCGCCGTTGTCGATGTCGGTCTTGATTTGGTCAATAGCCAAGTCGATCAGTTTAAACAGTTCCATGTTGTTCCCCTTGTGTAACTTCTTCCACGCTGTCAACGTACTCTTCGCCGTGTATGACTTCGTACTTCTCACTGCCATCAAAGCCATCGATGGCGATCTGCTCCGCTTGAGCGGCGGTGTCAGCCTCGACCTCCAATGAATACATTTGATGTTCCACGCGCAGGTAATGCACTTTGAATTTCGCCATGATCATCCCCTCAAAGGTAAGTAAATAAAACGATTGCCAATGCCACCCCGATAGCCACCGCCAAGGCGGCATCAGCTACAGGGTTGCGTCTCTTCTCTTGCTGGTAGTGCTGTCTCATCATGCCGCCAATTTGATTTGTTTAAACGATGCATTGCCAATGTCATCCATCGAGTGGATGGCAATGGATTTTGGGTAGATATGTTTGACATCCACGCAGATGCCGATGCCCACGGTGCTGATGCCGAGTGCCTCACCCGACTTGACCTGAGCCGCCGTGGCGCAGACATTGCCCACGCCGTCAGTGATCACGAACGCGACCTTGCGTTCCTCGGGACGCAGAGCCAAACGCTCATGGGCATAGCGCACTGCCTCATAGTCGTTGGTGTTGCCACCGTCACGCACCTTGGTCAGGCGCTCCAGCCCACGCGCCACTGGTTCATCAAAGCCCTTCATCACCGCCGTGCGAGACCCGAACGTGTGGACGGCAACCTTGACACCAGCGCGGGTCAGGGTATCGACCAGTGCCGCTGTTGCCTTGACTGCGTACTCCATCAGGGAGAAAGACACCGTGCCACCCAATGCATTAAGCAGAAGGTTGCCACTAGCATCGACCTTGCACCGCTCTTCAAACATCGACCCCGACACATCCAGCACCACAATCACGGCAGAGTCCACGCCGTCAGTCTCAAGGCGGCGTTTAAACAGACGATCACTGGTGGACACCTTGGGCAGGGCGCGAACATTGAGAGACCCCGCACGGCGGTTGACCTGCCACTCATCATTGGCGCTGTTCTCAAACAGCTTCTTGACCTCATACCGCAGTCGGGCGTTGGCGGTGATGCCCACATTCCAGTGGGCATTGCCTTGCGTATGGTGACCAGCAGGGACAGTACCCGACTCGCCCGAATAGGTTCCGGAGTGTCCAGTGCCATCACCTTGGAGGCTTGGCTCGACCTGTCGTGCCTTCTGACCCTCGCCCACAGGCTTGGCAGAACCCGCCTGCGTTGGCGTTTTACCCTTAGCCGCACCCTCACCCTTACCCTCGCCCTGATCGGCGGCTGTAGACCCCTTAGAGTCGCTCTCAGACCCCTTCTCGCCCTGACCCTCGCCCTGACCCTCGCCCTGACCTTGGCTGTCGCCTTGACC
>VFSW01000508.1_pt1 | contig 57234 bp, 55 predicted proteins | sample 5358111 | NCBI WGS metagenome assembly VFSW01 (sample SAMN11554181, study PRJNA540505) | mine drainage metagenome | isolation source: sediment from site ElyBrook_90M | place: USA: Ely Copper Mine, Vershire, VT | collected 2017
CGTCCGGCAGGGTCTGCAGGAAGAGGCGCAGCGGCGCCGTGAGGCGGAAGAGCAGGCGCGTCTCGAAACAGAAGCGCAAGTGCGTCGCGCGGAAGAAGAGCGCCTGCGCCTTGAAGCCGAAGAGCAGAAAGTTCGCGACGAAGAAGAGCAGAGCCACCGGGAAGCTGAGGAACTGCAGCGGCGCTTCCAGGAAGAACTGGAACGGCTGGCCCTGGAGCAGGCTCGCCGGGACGCAGAGGAGAAAGCCCGCCGGGAAGCAGAACTCAAAACACGCCGGGAAGCCGAAGAGCGTGCTCGCATCGCAGCGGAAGAGGCGGCACGTCTCGAGGCGGAAGAAAATGCGCGCCTCGAAGCGGAAGTGCTGAGACAGCAGGAAGAGGAAAACGCGGAGCGCGAAGCGGAGGAGCGCTTCCATGCGGCGATGGAACGCGTTCGCCGTGCAGCCGAGGAGCGCCGCCTGCGCCAGGCGCGAGAAGAGGAATTGGCTGCGGTGCAGGAACAGCAGGCAATGCAGCCAGTGGCATCGGCGATCGAGGAAGAGGAAACACCGGCGGCAACCGTGATGCTGAAGCGGCCCGAATCGCCGGCGCCAGGACCGCTGCAGCGCGCGTGGTCGTGGCTGAACCGAAAGTATGTTCCGGCAAAACAGCTGCGCGTCGCGGAGACGGTCTCTCTGGGCGAGAAGCGCTTCGTGGCCGTGGTTCAGGTGGAAGGACGCAAGTTCCTCATCGGCGGCGGCTCGTCGGGAGTAGCGCTGCTGACGCAGCTCGGAGACGCCGCGGTCTCCGACGGAGGCGTTCTGGCCGTCATGAAATCCAACGGGGGTCTGGGATGACCCTGGGCAGTCTCTGGCGCTGCGCGATGGTTGCGGGGCTGGCTTGGGCCATCTCCGCTCCGGCCGCAGCAGCGCAGGCCACCGCGCCATCGAACCCAGGCGCGAATGCGGGTGCCGCGACAACGGCAACCGCGCCGGCCAGCATAACTTCAAACGCAGGGAATGCTGGAGCACCCGCAAAGTCCGGGGCGACTCCAGCTTCTGCCGCGCCGACGCAGGACAAGGGCGACACGACGAGCAAGCCGAAGAGGCCGACGGTTCGCCCCTCTGGTGTGCGCAATTCGCTCAATCCTGAGACGCTGCCGGGTGGGGGCATTCAGCTCCAGGGAGTGCCTGGCGGGTCGCTGCCGTGGTCCATCGTCATTCTGCTGACCGGGCTGACGCTGATTCCGTCGCTGCTGCTGTGCGTTACGCCCTTCGCGCGGCTGTTGATCGTCTTTCACTTTCTGCGTCAGGCCCTGGGGCTGCAGACCACGCCTTCCAATCAAACCCTGATTGGACTGTCGCTGATTCTGACCTTCTTTCTGATGCAGCCTGTTGGTACGCAGATCTATAACGACGCCGTCGTGCCGATGCAGGCCGGTCAGATCACCACGACCGAAGCGTTACAGCGCGGCGAAGTGCCGATGCGGAAGTTCATGGAGCACTACGTGCGGGACAAGGACGTGGCGCTATTTGTCGACCTGGCCAAAGAGCCGCGCCCGGCCACGCTGGACGATGTTTCGATGCGCGTTCTGCTGCCAGCTTACATTGTGTCGGAGCTGAAGGCCGGCTTTCAGATCGGCACCGTGCTGTTTCTGCCTTTCCTGATCGTGGACATGGTCGTCGCTTCGATCACGACCTCGGTAGGCATGCTGCAACTGCCGCCGGTAGTGATCTCCACTCCGCTCAAGTTGCTGCTCTTTCTGATGGTCGATGGGTGGCATCTGCTGATCGGCTCGCTGATGAGGAGCTTTAGCTGATGGGCGTCGATCAGGTTGTGTACCTCGGACGAATGATCCTGACGGAAGTGGTTCTGCTCGCGGGGCCGATTCTGGCCGTTGCGATTCTGGTCAGCCTGGTGGTCAACGTGGCCCAGGTCCTCACCTCTTTGCAGGACACCACCATTTCAACGGTGGCGCGGCTGGTTGCGACCGGCGGCGCTCTGTTTATTGCGATGCCATGGATGTGGCGGCATCTGGCGCATTTCACCTTTTCCATGCTTTCGGATTTCCATACGTATCTCCAATGATCGAAATTCCTTTTGAAACGATCATCGCCGGCGCTTTGACCATCGGCATTCGCCTCTCCGGGCTGATGCTGTTCGCCCCGTTCTTTGGCAGCGTGGCGATCCCCGCACGGGTGAAGGCGGTTCTCGTTCTGGCGCTGACCTTCCTGCTCTACCCCGCGATCGGGCACAACATCGCCTCCCAGCCCATGAGTCAGTGGCCGTTTCTGGTCTTCACGGAATTTCTCATCGGGGCCGGCATGGGCATCGCCACCAATCTGATTTTCGAAGCGGTGCAGCTGAGCGGCCAGGTGATTGGAATCCAGATGGGCTATTCCCTGGTGAACATCCTCGATCCGCAGACCCAGGTAAATACGCCGGTGATGGCGATGTTCTATCAGAGCATCATCATGCTGCTGTTTCTGCGCATGGATGTCCATTATTGGCTGCTGCGCGCCGTGGGTAACAGCTTCGACTATCTCCCGCCCGGGACCGCGCACATTAACGGCCTGTTCACCATGGGAATTCTAAAAACGGTGGGAGATTTGTTCGGAATCGGAATTCAGATTGCCGCGCCCGTGATCTCCGCAACACTGGCCGCCGACATCGTTCTGGGCCTGTTAGGGAAGGCCTCTCCGCAAATGCCGCTGATGCTCATGGGACCTGCGGTGAAGAGCCTTCTGGGCATGGTGGTTTTGATTGCAACGCTGAAGTACTGGCCGGACCTGTTCCGGCGCTTGTTTATGGGCGCTATGACGAATAGCGATCACTTACTGCATTTGGCTCGATAAGACGAAATGGCTGACGCGAACAAAACAGAAAAACCGACACCGGGACACCGAAAGAAAGCTCGGGATCGCGGGCAGGTCACACGCTCGCGCGAACTCTCCGGCGCGCTGGCCATGGTGGCCGTGGCCGGCGTGCTGTGGTACATGGGCCACGGTGCACTGCAGGAGTGGACGGATTATTTCCGCAAGGTACTGGAGTTGGCGAACACCGATTCGATTCAACCCAACGGGCCGCTGCTCTTCTGGACGAGCATTGAGGCCATGCGCTGGATCTTCCCCCTGGTGCTGGCGGCGCTGGGCGTGTCGCTCTTCGCAGGTTTCGCCCAGGGAGGATTTGTCTTCGCGCCGGAGGCGCTCTCGCCCAAATCCGATCGAATCAACCCGGCGACCAAGCTCCAGCAGATGGTGTCCCTGGCGGCGCTCAGCACGGTTCTCAAGTCGCTCCTGCCGTTCGCTGCCATTGCCTGGGTCGGGTATCTCTCCATTCGCGGTCACTGGAGCCAGATCCTGATGAGCTCGTACGGGGATGCCCGGCAGTTCGCAGGCCTGATCAGCAGCGTTCTGCTCGAAATCTGCTGGAAGTGCGGGCTGATCCTGCTCCTATGGGGCGGCGTGGATTATCTGCTGCTGTGGCGCAAGAGCGAGTCCGACCTGAAGATGAGCCGCGAAGATCTGAAAGAGGAAATGAAGCAGTCCGATGGCAATCCGCAGAGCAAAGCGCGCATCCGGAAGCTGCAGCGGCACAATCGCCGCAAACAGATGCTCAAGTCCGCGGAGACGGCGACGGTAGTCGTCACCAACCCGACCCACTATGCGGTGGCGCTGCGCTACGAAGTGAATATGCCCGCACCCATTGTGGTCGCGAAGGGTCTGGACAATCTCGCGCGCCGGATTAAGGAAATCGCCTGGCAGCGCGACATTCCTGTAATGGAGAACAGGCCCCTCGCGCAGGCACTCTACAAAGGCGCCGAGGTTGGCGATCCGATTCCCGCCGCCCTGTATCACGCGGTTGCTGAAATTCTGGTGTTGGTCTACAAAGCTCAGGCTGAGGTGCGCAAGCGCGACGCGCAGCGCCGGGCTGCTTCGATGAATCCCGCAATTCCGGTGAGGCCCCTGTGAATAAGAAGCCTGGCTTGCTTGCAATGCTGAGCACCTACTCCGACTGGGTCATCCCCATCGGGGCGGTGGCGCTGGTCTTCGTCATGCTCGTGCCTCTGCCGAGCTTCGCCCTCGACCTGCTGCTGACGCTCAACATCACGGCCGCGGTGCTGGTGCTGCTCACTGCGATTCAGGTGTTGCGGCCGGTGCAGTTCTCCGTATTCCCCAGTCTGATTCTGCTGCTGACGCTCATGCGCCTGGCCCTGGACGTGGCCAGCACGCGGCGCATTCTGCTGCATGGCAGCGACGGAGCCGGGGCTGCCGGCAAAGTGATCGAGGCCTTCGGGCAGTTCGTTGTCGGCGGCAACTACATCGTCGGCTTCGTTCTGTTCCTGGCGTTGATTGCGATTCAATATCTTGTCGTAAGCCATGGTGCGGTGCGTACGGCGGAAGTCACCGCCCGCTTCACCCTGGATGCGATGCCCGGCAAACAGATGGCGATCGATTCCGACCTGAATACCGGTCTGATCAACGCGGATCAGGCTCGCCAGCGCCGCGAAGCGGTTGCCAGGGAAGCCGAATTCTGTGGTGCGATGGACGGCGCCGCGCGCTTCAGCCAGCGCGATTCGATGGCCACCATCATGATCACGGTCATCAACATCGTTGCCGGTTTTCTCATCGGAGTCTTCCAGCAGGGCGTGCCGTTCGCGGAGGCTCTGAAGACCTACACGATTCTTACCGTCGGCGACGGACTGGTGGCCATCGTGCCCTCCCTGCTGGTCTCGGTAGCCGGCGGCATCGTGGTGACCCGCGCGGCTTCTGAGCACTCGCTCGGTACCGATATCGGCAAGCAGGTGTTCAGGACAGCGCGGCCGTTGTGGATTGCGGGCGGAGCACTCCTGGCGCTGGCAATGATTCCGGGCATGCCGAAGTTCTCCTTCATCGTGCTGGCGAGCGTGACGATGTTTGCTGCCTGGAAGATGAAGGTGCCAGCAGCCGAAACCGCCGCCAAAGCTGCGGCTGCGGCAGCGGCGGCGAAGCCTGGAACTCCCGGCGCGCCGGCCATCGATCCGATGGACGCCGTGCTGAAGCTGGATGAACTCATGCTGGAAGTGGGCGTCGGTCTGGTGCCTTTAGTCGATGCGAAGCAGGGTGGTCAGCTGCTGACAAGAGTCAAATCGCTGCGCAAAAACCTGGCACAGCAGCTGGGCTTCCTGGTTCCCTCGATTCACATCACCGACAATCTGTCTCTGCGCGAGAGAGAGTACGTCGTCTACCTGCGCGGCGTGGAGATTGCCCGCTGGGAGCTGCGGCGCGACCGGTTGCTCGCAGTGAACTCCAATCCCAAACCGGGCGATCTACCGGGGCAGGAGACGCGCGAGCCGGCTTTCGACTCGCCGGCAAAGTGGATCACCCCGGACCTGCAGGCACAGGCGATCGCCGCCGGCTATGCGGTCGTCGACCACACATCGGCACTCTCCGCGCACCTCGCGGAGCTGATCCGGCAGAACGCGCACGAGTTGCTCACGCGGTCGGAGACCAAACGTCTCATCGACCGCCTGGCAGATTCGCATCCGAAGCTCATCGAAGAGCTGACGCCGAAACTCATGAGCCTGGGCGAGATTCAAAAGGTTCTGCAGCAGTTGCTGCGCGAGCAGGTCTCGATTCGCGACCTCGGCTCGATCCTCGAGACGCTGGTTGAGATAGCGGCCACCAACAAGAATCCGGTGATCCTGGTGGAAGCCTGCAGACACGCGCTCGGTCGAGCACTCATTCGCCCGCTGCTCGACGATCGCGGCCAGCTGAAAGTCGTTACGCTCGACAGCTCGATCGAGGAAGAGTGCATGCGTACCGGCATGCAGCAGCAGGGCGCCTCGACGAACGCGATCCAGGTCTCCGTTGCCCGCCGCGTGCTCGATGGGCTGCGCGCCATGCTCGGCGATCAGTTCGCGATGGCGCCGCCGGTCCTGCTCTGTGCTTCGCCGGGAAGGTTCTATCTCAGGCGCCACCTGGAGCCGTTCATTCCCAGAGTGGTCGTGATTTCTCCGTCGGAAATTCCGCCTATGACCCAGGTGATGTCCCTCGGGTCGGTGCGATGAAAGGGTTTGTGATGTCGATGTCTGGTGAGGTGCAAAAATGACGGCAGCTGAACTGGCCTACAGCAAAAGCGCGGCCGCCGGCGAAAACGCCGACGACCTGGTGATGCAGGAACTGCCGCAGGTGTATTACATCGCCCAGCGCATTCGCGAGCGTCTTCCTCAACACGTGGAACTGGAAGACCTGGTGAGCGCCGGGGTGATCGGGCTGCTGGAAGCCAACCGAAGCTTCGATCACAGCCGGAATGCGCAGTTCAAGACCTTCGCCAAATTCCGGATTCGCGGCGCAATCCTCGATAGCCTGCGCGAAATCGATACCGGTTCGCGTTCGCTGCGCAGAAGAGGGCGCGAGATTACCGAAGCTACGTCGCGGCTGGAGTCGAAGATGGGGCGCAAACCCGGGGACACCGAGATCGCCGAAGAGATGCAGATCGATCTGGACCATCTGCGCAAGATCATGTCGCAGATCGACTCGTTGCACATCGGCGGCCAGCAGGTGATGGCGGTCAACGGAGATTCGGAAGCCATCGATGTGATCGAGTCGGCTCCGGCTCTCGATGACCCGAATCCTTTCGATCTTTGCCTGGACGCGGAGATGAAATCGCATCTGGCGGAAGCCATCGGCAAGCTCACCGAACGAGAGCAGCTGATTCTCTCTCTCTACTACCGTGAAGAACTCACGATGAAGGAAATCGCCAAAGTGGTGGGCGTGGCGCTCTCGCGTGTGTCGCAAATCCGCCAGGCCGCTGTCATTAAGCTGCGGGAACACCTGGCGCACCTAGAGCCGAGACCGTCGACCGCCGGCGCCGCGATGAAGGGAGCTTTCCACCATGCCTGATCAGGAACCGAAAGTGACGGCCGCAGCGGAAACTAAGGCGGCAGTGGGAAAGCCGGAAAAACAGAAAACGGTGGCGACCTGCAATTTCCGCACCGCTGGACGGCTTTCAAATGAGAACACGCGCGCGCTGAATACGGTTCACGACGCCTTCGCGCGGCGCTTGTCGATTGCACTGGACAACTGGCTGGGGATCGGGGTCGAGGTAAAGCAGAAGGGCCTTACCCAGCAGCCGGTCGGGGAGCACATCGCGGGTGTCGCGCCTCTCACGTACATTGTGCCGCTCACACTGAGCACCGCCCAGACCACCATGATTGTCGAGTGCGACGTGAACGTCGTGTTCTCCATGATCGAAGTTCTTCTGGGTGGAACCGGCGCACCGTCCGGTGCTAACCGCGAGCTGTCGGAGATCGAAGAAGAGATCATGCAGGACGTCATGGCTCTGATCGCGCGCCAGATCGAGAGCGTGTGGCACTTCCCGAATCTGTCGCTGGTGCAGGGCCGCCGCATCAAGCCGTCGCTGCTGCAGCAGTACTGCCAGGCCAATGAAAGACTGGCGATTGCGAAGTTCGAAATGGAAATGGGCCCGTCGAAAGGATCGTTTCAGCTGGTCCTGCCCACAGCTTTTCTCGGCACCCTCACGCAACAGATCAAGCAGGACGAGCCGCAGAAGAAGGGAAGCGTTCGGTATTTTCCGCGTCCGAATCTTCGCGAGCGCATCCTCGACTGCGACATCGAAGTGGCCGCCGAATTGCCTGGCCTCAAAGTGGCCGTCCGCGACCTGATCGCTCTGCACCCCGGAAGCGTGCGGAAGCTGCGCGCTCCTGTTCGGGCCCCGGGCATGCTGATCACGGGGGGGCGGGGATTTTTTGAAGCCGTGCCGGTACGCAATGGCACGCAGAAGGCCGCCCAGCTCGGGCGCCGCATCACGACAACGAATTGGGAGAGGGTATAGGCATGGGGGACAATCCAAACAACAAGAAAGGCGCGCGCATCTTCGCCGCCGCATTCGCCACTGCTGTGGCCGACATTCTGGGCAAAGCCGCCGGCGCGCCGTGGCCGCTGGAGGTGATGGAGGGCGCCGAGCCCTCGACGCGTCACGGGCAACCCGTTCATTTCCGTCTGTCGGTCGATGGCGCGCTGCGCGGGGAATGTTTTGTCGAGTTTTACGAGCCGCAGGTCAATGCGCTGATGACCGCGATCCTGGGCCGGCCGCCCGTGGACGACGAGGCAGAGAATGCTTTGGTCAGGACGCTTGCCACAGCAACCGCCGGTTTGAAGTCTCTGCTCTCTCCGCAATACGGCGAGCTGAGCTTCCGTCTCGACCGCGTCTCTGGACTGTCCTTCGGCGGCATGTTTGTTGTGCCACTCGCCGCACCGGCCGACCCGTCCGGCGCTCCGGTGCTGTTCTACTTCGATGGACAACTGGTGGCTGCCCTCTGCGCGGCCTCCGGCGGCGCCGGGAATGCGGCTTCCGCAGCTCCGTTCTTCGACTCTGCGAATCTGCAGATGGTCATGGACGTCGAGCTCAATGTTTCGCTGCGCTTCGGACAACGCCAGCTGCCTCTGCGCGAGGTGCTGGAGCTGTCGAGCGGCTCGGTCGTCGAGCTGGATCGCATGGTCGACGAGCCGGTCGAGCTTCTTCTCGACGGCAGAGTCATCGCCCGCGGAGAAGCGGTGATCGTCGACGGCAATTATGGGTTGCGGGTCACCGAGATCCCCCAGCCTGTCGCTTCTCACCTGATGCACTAAAGGAAACGGCTCATTTCGATGAATGCAATTTTGAAGTCTCTGCTGCCCCCGATGGATTTTGGATGGAACCATGTGCGCGAGCGCTGCGGGTTGGCCACGTGCCGTAACAAGCTTCTGATGCGCCCGGTCCCGACGAAGAGTACCGGCATCCGCATCGGACAGGATTGGTACTGCGGTGTCGACTGCTTTGTCGCGGCCGCACGTTCTCCCCTGGCCGCTCTCTCCGCGCGCCGCGTAATGGAAATGCCGCGCAATCCGCGGCTCTCGCTGGGGCTGGCGCTGTTGTCCAAAGGCTTCCTCACCGAGAAACAGCTGCGCATGGCCACCGAGCTGAGCCGTGAGAACGGCGACGACTTGGAGACCACCCTCGCCGAACTGGGCTGGGCGAACGCGAAGCAGTTGGCGGCGGCGCGCAGCGCGCAGTGGGGTTATCCCGTTTTAAGCCAGGAGCGAGCCGGCCGCGCGGTCGTGGTGGGCATCCCGCTCCGCCTCCTGCGAACCTTCTCGGCCGCCCCTCTGTTCTACTCAGCCGCGACGAAACGTCTGGTGCTTGGATTTGTGGAGCGCGTCGATCACCGGCTTCTCCAGTCGATCGAGCAGGTCGCGGGCTATCGCGCCGAACCCTGCTTCCTCACTCCGGCCGAGTTCGCCGAACAGATGCGATGCGTTGTGCTTCCTGCCCAGTACGAAGAAGTGGTCGAAGAGCAGTCGGGCGAGCCCGCGCAAATGGCCCGCACCCTGGGGCGCTGCGCTCTCGACGCGGCGGCCACCGACGCCGGCTTTGTGCAGTGCGGCTCCTGGATTTGGGCGCGGCTCACCGGCAAACGGAGGATCGTGGATGTCCTCTTCGCAAAAGAGAATCCTGCTACCGCAACTGTGACCGCAGATTCACGGTTTGCACAGCATACCGCAAGCGCGCTTGGCTAGAATCGTCGTCCCGGAATGCCGATAGGTGTTCCGGGAGATGATCGGTGTCGAACGCGAGCCTTTTCGGATTTCGGGCAGTCCGCAGCAGCTTCGCCGGGTTACCACAGTTTCCGCTGGACCTTGTCGACGACCTCCCCGATGTTCCGGCGCTGCCGGAGACGCTCCTGCAGATGGAGCTGAAACTTCACGAATTCTCCATCGACCTCCATGAATTATCCCAGCTCATTTTGAGCGATGTGGGAGCCACCCTGCAGATCCTGCGCCTCGCCGCGCGCGAGTGCAGTGCGGCGGATGGGCGGCCGGCGCGTATCGAAGACTGTATCTCCCATCTGGGCCTTGAGGCCTGTCTGCGTGCAGCGGGTCGTCGGACCGTCCTCAGCGAAGCGCGTCATCGCGGCGTGATCGAACTCTGGGCGCATTCGCGTGAAGTCGCGCAGCTGTGCAGGAAAATCGCGGGTGCCGGAGACGGCTGGATGCATCCCGAAGAGGCCTACCTCGTGGGCCTCACCCACGCCCTCGGCGCGCTGCCAGGAATTCTCGGTTGGCAAGGTCCCGAAAGCGGCGCCGTCAACTGGTTGGACAAAGGATCGAAACTGGCCGAAGCCTGGTCGTTGCCCGCCTGCGTGCAGGAGTTCTTCGCCGATGTGCGGCGGCCTGAGGCAAACGATGGCTGGCCCGCGATCGTGCGCAAGGCGCATCAAATGGCGCGTATCACGATGCGGTGCCCGTTGTGCGAGGTTTCCGGGCCTCAATTGTGCCGGCGCGGCTGAGATTCCGGGCTGGTTCCGTCCTCGGCCAGGCCGCCGGAGATTGCGTTCGAATGAGGATGGGAACCCCCGTGCAGCCCAGCTTTTAGGGTCGGGGTCGTTCTTCTCATCAAACCCTCATCCTCACCGTTGTTTCAGGCCTTTTTAAGGCTGAGTCCAGGCAAAGTTTGCCTGGTTGGATGGCACGCGCCGTGCATAGCTCCTGTCCAGAGGTTCTATGGATTCCGGATACTACGCGGCGTGTACAGCACTGGTCTCCCGCACCGCAGAACTCGATACGATCGCCAACAACCTGGCCAACGCCAGCACCGTCGGCTTTCGTGCCCAGCAGAATGTCTTCAGCTCGGTTCTCGCCGACGCCGCCAACCCTTCGAGTTCGGCGCTGAATCAGGCGATGAATGAGTACGGTCTGATGAGCGGAACCACGCTCGATCTGACCCAGGGAACCCTGCAGAAAACCGGCAACACTCTGGATGCGGCGATTGAGGGGCCGGGCTACTTCGAGGTCAAGACCGCGAATGGAATTGCCTACACCCGCAACGGCAGTTTTCAGATCTCCTCCAAAGGACAGCTGGTGACGAGCACCGGCGATCTCGTGATGGGCGACAATGGCAGCCCGATCACAATGCCGCCGGGCAAGATTTCCATCAGCCCGGACGGCACCATGTCGCTGGACGGAGCGGTGAGCGGCAAGCTGAAGATTGTCGAGTTTCCTCAGGGCACCCAGATCAGCAGCCTCGGCAACTCCTATTATTCGGGGCCGGCCAACGCGGCGCAGCCCGCGACGCACTCCAATGTGCGCCAGGGTTTCCTCGAGAATTCCAACGTCAATCCTGTCGCCGGCATGGTCGAACTGGTCACGGCCCAGCAGACCGCCGAGATCATGCAGCGCGCCCTCTCAATGTTCAATTCGGAAATCGATAAGACGGCAACGCAGGACCTGCCGAAGGTTTAATAAAGGAGAACCACGGATGTTCCACGCTCTTTACACAGCAGCCAGCGGCATGACGGCGCAGCAGCTGAACCTCGATAACATCGCGAACAATCTGGCGAACTCGAGCACAGCGGGCTTTCAGGCGCGGCGCGTGCAGTTCTCCGACCTTCTGTATCAGAACGACGTCATGCCGGGCGCCGCGGCCACCCAGCAGACTACCGTCGCGTCGGGACTCCAGATCGGCCTCGGGACTCGCCCCGGGAATACCGAAATCGTTCAGACCCAGGGCGACCTGACCAACACCGGCAATCCCCTGGATGTGGCGATTGAAGGATCGGGATTCTTCCAGATTCTGCTGCCCAACGGGCAGATCGGCTACACGCGCGCCGGATCGTTTCAGCCCGATGCGCAGGGAAGCCTGGTGACGGCGAATGGCGATCAGCTGCAGCCGTCCATCTCGATTCCGGCCGCGGCGACCAACATCACCATCGGCAGCGACGGCACGGTGAGCGTCACGCTGCCCGGAACGACACAGGCGCAGCAGGTGGGCATCATTCAGCTGGCATCGTTTGCCAATCCTGGTGGCCTCACCAGCATCGGCAACAACATTATTATGCCCACGACCGCATCGGGCAATCCCGTGGTAGGTTCGCCGGGTGGATCGCAGGGGCTCGGAACAATTCAGCAGGGCATGCTGGAGCAGTCCAACGTCAACGTCGTCGACGAGTTCGTGAACATGATTCTGGCGCAGCGTTCCTATGAGTCGAACTCGCGCGTGATCAAGGCAGCCGACGAGATGCTGCAGCAGCTGAATCAGCTGGCTCAATAGAGCAGGAGTTCTATGAAGCGATTGAAGTACCTTCTGTCCTGGTTCCTCGTTGGTGCGGCGCTCCCGGCCCTGGCCGCTTCAGGCCGCTATGCCATCGGCGCCGACCGGGTTGTCGGGGCGATGGCCGCGATGGGCATGCAGGTTTCCAGCTCGCAGCTCACCATGATTTCCGACGCGGTCGCCACCACCGCCGAGCCGCAGTTGCGCGTGCAGTCCATGCAGCGCTGGCCCGGGGATCGCATTGTGGTTCGCCTGGAGTGCGCCACGCAGGAGCAGTGCCTGCCGTTCTTCGTCAGCGTCCAGCTGGGCAGCCATGCCGCCAGCCAGATGACGATGGCGAATGCGGTGCTCACGCCCCAGCGAAATATCAGCGCCCCACCGGCCATGGCCGTGCGCTCCGGGTCGCCGGCGACTCTCTATATCGAGGGCGATCACATCCACATTCGCGTCAACGTGATCTGCCGACAGAGCGGCGCGATCGGGCAGACCGTTCGTGCAGAGAGTGCCGATCGCCAGCAGACCTATATCGCCGAGGTTGCCGGCAACAATGTGCTGAAAGGCCGGTTGTGATGAAGACGGCTATGCTTTTCCGCCGGCGGGTTCCCGGTGCGATCCTGTTGCTGGCCGTCGCCGCAACATCGGCCCACGCCGGCAGGACCAGCAGGAAGAACAGCCCGGCTGAACTTCGTTCACAGTACATCGCTCGCCTGCAGGAACAGGATGCCGCACCAGCTGCGAGAACGACAGGAAGTCTGTGGTCGCCGAACGGGGCCTTTGACGAGCTGTCTGTGGATTACAAGGCGCGCAGGCTCAACGACACGGTCGTCATCCTGGTTGGCGTGCAGACCACAGCCGCCCAGAACAAGAATGTGAACAGCTCGCGTGCGTTTCAGACGACATCGGCAATCACCGGGCTGGCAGGCGATATCAACACCAAGGGCCTGAATCCACTCTTTAACGCGAATTCGTCGACATCGCTGAAGGGGGCCGGGGCGACGGACTCAAGCACGACCTTCCAGACCAGCATGACCGGGCAGGTGATTGCGGTGCTGCCCAGTGGCAATCTGGTCGTCGAGGCCCAGCGCAAGATCTTCATGAACAACCAGCATGAGGACGTGATCATCCGCGGCGTCGTGCGGCCCAATGACATCGGCCCGAATAACACGGTCGTCTCGTCGGCCCTGAGCAATCTCGAAATTGAAATGAAGGGCAAAGGCATCCTGGCCGACAGCACGCGGCCGCTGAACCCCGTGACTCGGGCAATCCTTTGGCTGGTCGGATTTTGATGCGCATGAGAGATGAGTTCGGGATGTTGACACCGCGAAAGCTAACGATCGGGTTCTGCCTTGTGCTTCTGGCCGCGACGGCGATGGCCGACAACGGTTCGAAACATCACGTACTGATTCGGGATATCACCAGCGTCGAAGGCGTCCGCGACAACATGCTGGTCGGCTACGGCCTGGTCGCGGGACTGACGCAGACCGGCGACAGCCAGCAGACCTATTTCACCGTGCAGACCCTGGCCAACGCCATGCAGAAAATGGGCGTGCTGATTCCCTCGGGCACCGTGCAGGTGCGGAATGTGGCCGCGGTCTTCATCACTGCCTCGCTGCCTCCGTTTGCGCGTCCCGGAGAGAAGATTGACATCACGGTTTCGTCGGTTGGAGACGCGAAGAGCCTTGCCGGCGGGGTGCTGCTGATGACCGCGCTGCACGGTCCCGACGGCCAGATCTATGCCGAAGCCCAGGGTCCGCTCGTTATCGGCGGATATTCGGTCGGCAATGCGCAAAACGGCAAGCAGGTGAATACCCCCACAGTCGGCATCGTGCCCAACGGCGGCATCGTCGAGCGCGACACGGCCGTCGATCTTCACGATTTCAAGACAGTCTCGCTGCTCCTGCGCAATCCGGACTTCACCACCGCGCGGCAGATCGCCGATGCGGTGAATGATGAATTTCATAAGCCTGTTGCATCGGCCCTGGACAACACCCGCGTCGACGTCAACGTCGCCGGCGCCGGCATGCCGTCGGTAACCGAGCTGATCTCGCGGGTGCAGAACCTCTCTCTCGTGGTTCACACGCCGGCGCGCATCATTGTGAATGAGAGGACCGGAACCATTGTGCTGGGCGGAGATGTGAAACTGACTCCCGTCTCGGTCATCCACGGCGACCTCTCCATCGAAGTATCCACCACCTACACGGTGGCGCCGGTTCCAGGAGCTTATCCGCCAGGCTGGTACGGACCCGGGATGCCTCCGCCCGGATGGGCCGGTCCCAACGGCGCAGCCACTCCGGGACAGCCGGGCAATAGTCAGGGCAACGTGGCCCAGGCGCAGGATCAGGGACAAAACGGCGGCCAGAGCCCCCGTGGACCTGGACAAGGCGGACCTGGACAAGGCGGACCTGGACAAGGCGGACCCGGACTCGACGGCGGGTATGCCCCCGGCGGTGCGGCTCTGGTTCCTCAGACCACCCTGAGCGTGAATGACGCTCCGGCCCAGGCGATTCGACTCGATGAAGGCGCGAATGTCGAAGAGCTGGTCAACGGTCTCCACGCGATCGGGACCTCGGCGCGCGACGTGATCGCCATCCTGCAGGCCATCAAGGCCGAGGGCGGAATCCAGGCAGATCTGGAGGTGCAGTAAATGGGCGCTGGAATGACTGGAGTCACCGCGCTGACGGCGCAGACCAGCCTGCAGCAGAACCGGGAAAATCGCATGTTGCGGCAGGCGCAGCAGTTGCAGTCCGAACAGGGGACTGGCAACGACGCGAAGATCGAAAAGGGCGCGAAGGACTTTGAGGCCATGCTGCTCGGCAGCTGGTTGCAGCAGGCCGAGCAGTCCTTCGCCACGATTCCCGGAGCCGAGGATGACGACAATGCGGCAGGACGGGATCAGATGATGAGTTTCGGTACCGAAGCCCTGGCGCAGTCGATGGCCAATTCCGGGGGGATCGGGATCGCCAAAATGATTGCTCAGGCCATGCATCGGACCGCGGATAAAGCAGAGGTGACTCCTCCGGCTCCCGCGGAAGGCAAAATCGAGGGAAAAAAGTGAGGAATCGCTTAAACTCCGGACCAGAAGTGCCGATAGTAACGCAGCGTAAAAGAAGGGAAGAGCCATGAGAATCGATCTTGTGAACACGGCTGCCAGTCAGATCGCCAGTGACCCCGGCTCGCAGGCGGCAGGGGCGAAGAACGCATCCGTTGCCCCGCGCGAAGAGGATCGCGCAACTCTGGTCTCCGACGCCGGATCGGTGAGTTCGCTGGTGAGCGCGGCCATGAATTCGCCGGAGATTCGCGCGGATAAAGTCGCGAGCCTCCAGCAGGCCATCAGCAGTGGAAACTATAAGCTCGATCCGGCCGGCATCGCCGCGTCGATGATCGACGAGCACGCCTGATCCTCGCTGACTGCGTCTGCCGCACCGAGCGGATGACGTAACAGGGAAAGTGCCAGGAATCATGGGGGCTGAAACCCAAACCCGCAATGACGAGGCCGGGGAGCATCTCGAGCTCCTGCGGTCGCTCGCGCGCGAACTGGAGCGTGCGATGCGGGCCATTGCGCATAACAATCTCAGCGAACTGGAAGAGAGCATCGCCAGCCAGCAGGATCTCAGCGTCCGGCTGACGGCGCTCGCGCAGGATCGCCGCGGCGCAGCACCGCCATTGGCCTCTGCCGGCACCACCGATGGAGACCTCAGACAGGAAGTACAGGCCGCAGCCGGCGAACTCCAGAAGCTGAACCTTCGCTATTCCATGCTGATCGAGCATTCCAGCCGCTCCGCTGCGCAGATGGCGGCTCTGTTCAGTTCGTTACGGGGACAATTTCAGGAGGATTCTGGCGCCAGGGAGAAACAACAGACCTGGTCCTGCCAGGGGTAAACGCCATGGCTGGATTGACAACATCGTTGTTGATTGGAGTGCAGGCGCTGGAAGCCTCGCAGGCGGCGCTCAGCGCGACGAGCAACAACATCGCCAACTCCAATACGCCGGGGTATACGCGCGAGATCGCGCACTTCAGCGAGAACCCCGAGCCCCTCACTGGAGGAACGGTCAACGGCGGCGGCGTCAGCCTTGACAGTATCCAAAGTGTGCGCGACCAGCTTCTCAATCTGCAGATCCAGAAGCAGACCTCGCAGCAGGGCAGCGCGGATACCCAATCCTCGATTCTGCAGCAGATTCAGACCAGTTTCTCCAGCTCCGGCAGCGATATCGGCAGCGAGCTGAGCGCATTTTCGGCGAGCCTGACGCAACTCTCGGCCAATCCTTCCAGCGCCGCGGTGCAGCAGAGCGTGTTGCTGGCCGGTTCGAACCTGGCGCAGTCCTTCAACAGCACTGCCAACGCGCTGACCTCCGCTCAGACCGGCGCCAACACCCAGGTCACCCAGACGGTTGCGCAAATCAACACGCTAACCACTCAGATTGCGCAGCTCAATTCCCAGCTTTCACCATCGGTGATGTCGCAGCAGAATGGTGGCACCATCCAGGACCAGCGCGATCAGCTGGTGCAGCAGCTGTCCCAGTTGGTCGGCATTTCCGTTTCGCAGAGCAGCGATGGGGAAGTGATCACCACCGCTAACGGATCGCCGCTGGTAATGGGCAGCCAGGCCGTTCAATTGCAGACGACCACCGGCAGCGACGGGTTCCAGCAGGTGCTGGATGCGAACGGCAACAACATCACCGATTCGATTCAGGGCGGCCAGCTCGGTGGCGCTATTCAGATGCGTGACCAGACGGTGCCGGGTTTTCTGAATTCGCTGAACACGCTCGCCAGCCAGTTCGCCACCGCCTTCAATGCCGCGCAGGCGCAGGGTTACGACTCCAGCGGCAACGTTGGGCAGAACTTCTTCAGCATTCCCTCGGGAACCACAGGAGCGGCCGCGGGGATCCAGGTAGCGCTGACCAGCGGCTCGCAGATCGCCATTAGCTCCGACGGCTCGGCCGGCAGCAACGGCAATGTGGCGAATCTGTCCGCTGCCCTGACGAACGCACTGCCCTCCGGACAGTCGGCGGCCGGCGCCTGGGCGAACCAGGTCTTCAGCGTCGGTAACGCCACTTCCAATGCCAGCGCGCAGTCGAGCGCCGTCGGTCAGAGCCTCCTGCAGCTCACCAATCAGCAGAGTTCGGTTTCCGGTGTCAATATCGACGAGGAAACAACCAACCTGATCCGCTACCAAACGGCTTACGAAGCGGCCGCCCGTATCGTGAGCACCATCCAGGCGCTCAATACCGCAACCATCAACATGGTGTCCTAGCGAGCCCGATCGATATGCGCGTTAATACCAACCTCGTCCCCAACATTCTCGCGGCTCTCCAGCAGAGCCAGTCGTCGCTCAACACCGCGCTCCAGCAGGTTGCCACCGGCAAGCGGGTCAGCCAGCCGTCCGACGATCCGGCTGCTTCGGCCGCTATGGTGCAAAACGGCATCGACACAGCGAACCTCGACCAGTACACGCAGAACATCACTACAGTGCAAACGACGGTGCAGGCGGCCAGTTCCGCGCTGAACAGCGTGGTCACTTCGCTGACACAAGCTGTTTCGCTGGGCACCCAGGGCGCTAACGGAACGAATTCCGCCAGCAATCTGCAAACACTGGCCAGCCAGGTGCAGGGCATTCTGAACAGCGTTATCTCCCAGGCCAACACCAGCGTGAACGGTACCTACGTCTTCGGCGGAACCGTGCTGGGCCAGACCCCCTACACCGCCGACTCGTCCTCTCCCACCGGCTACGCCTATAACGGCAACAGCGGTTCGAATGCGGTGGCGGTCGGTGACCGTCTCAATGTTCAGGTCAGTCTGCCCGGCAGTCAGGTCTTCTCGAACGCCGGCAACAGCGTGATCGGAGCACTGAGTTCCCTCGTGACGGCTCTGCAGAGCGGCACCAGCTCCAGCATCGCCACTGCGACCACGGCGGTTTCATCGGCGATCAGCTATATCGGGCAGCAGCAGGGTTTCTACAGCAATGTGCAGACGCAGCTCAACTCGCAGGAAACCGCCCTGCAGCAGGACAAGGTGACGCTGACGACCCAGGCCACCAATCTGGTCGGCGCCGATATGGCCACGGCCGCCACCGCGCTCAGCCAGGCAGAGACGGCCAACAGTGCCGCGCTGGCGGCTGCAGCCAAAGTTCTGCCGGTCACATTGCTGAACTATCTCAGCACTCCTGCTTAGTTCCGGATCCACCAACTTCGGCACAAAATGAAAAGGGGCGCGATTTACGCGCCCCTTTCCTTGTTTTGGCTGGTTTCCGGGTTCAGGCGGTCCAGCCCAGGCGCCTCGGCTCCGCCTGCTCGGGTGAGGAGGCAGCGAACTTCTGAGCGGCGGACGACGGGGTGTCGGTCGCGGCCGGCTGGCGCAGCTCGATTGCCTGCCATGCCTCGCGCACCTTCAGCACCTGAACCATCTGCTCTTCAATCTTTTCGGGCGATCGCTTCGCCTGCGCGGCAATGATGTTGTTGCGCAGCGAGCTGTAGAACGCGGTGAGCTGGTCGACCAGTTCGCCGCTGTTGCCTTTCGTCGCGCAGTCTTCGAGGCAACCGATCACCAGCAGCGCATGGTTGGCTTCCCGGCAGCGGCGGACCAGATCGCTTCCGCGCTCGGCTTCCGCCATGCGCCGCAAATCGCCGGCCAGCGTGTCGTAGAGCCCGATCAGGAGCCCCAGCCCGCCGCCGCTGTCGGCCGCGCTTTTGCGGTAGTAGAGTTCTGTTGGAGTCATCGTCGCGCCTTATCCGGTCTTGGTGTTGTTATAGCCGAGCATCGTGTTGATCTGCTGCATCTCTGTGGGCAACTGCTGAAGCAGGATTTCCGCCTGGCTGTACTGGCTCTGCACCCGCGTCTGCAAGGGCGCGATCACGTTGGCCTCGAAATTAGTCACGTTGTCCTGCAGCGTGCTGTACTGGCTGTTCAGACTCTGCAGATCGATGGTGAACGCCCCGCTCGACGGGCTCAGGAAGCTGGTGAGCTGGTTGTCCAGCGACCCGGCGAATCCATCGAACGCGGTACCCTGGAAGAAGCTCTGCACATCCTGGTAGTTGTTCTGCAGTGCATTGCTCAGCCCCGTGCTGTCGACGCTGAGCGTGCCATCCTTGTTGACCGAGATCCCCATCGACGAAAGATTCGGCATGCTGGTCGTGCCGCTCGCCGGCGAATAGGTCCAGGAGATCGCGGAGAGCATCTCGCTCTGCAGATTGCGTACCGTCGAATCCGAGGCAAGGACGCCCTGACCGGAGCCGCTGTCGCTGAATTGATTGTTCAGCGCCGTGACTACGGAGTTGTAGTCGGTCACAAACTGATTGATGGCGTTGCTCGCCGCCGTAGTGTTCGGCGTCACGACAAGGTTGACCGGGTTGCCGGCGCTGGCGCCCAGCAGGTTCAGGGTCAGGCCGGGAATCGCCCCCGTCACTGTATTGCCCGCGCTGGCCAGGTTCAGGCCATCCACCGAAAAGGAGGCGTTCACGCCGTTCGTGGGCTGGGTGAAGCTGAGCCCCCCGCCGCTGCCAACCGAGAAGTTGGCTGCGCCGCCGGACGTGTTGCTGATGATCGCCAGCAGCGAGCCATTTGCGTCAGTGACTACGCTGGCCGTAAGGCCAAGCTTATCGGCATTGATGGCGCTCGCCACATCGTTCAGCGTGCCGGTGCCGTCACCCGTAGAAATCGTGGTCACCGTGCCGTCCGCGCCGGTGATAGTAAAGCTGCCGGCCGCCAGCGGTGTGGTCGCGCTGGCAACGGTGTCCGAAGCCCATGACGCCGTTGTGGCCAGATTGTTGACCACGATGACGTGATTGCCGGCCGATGTGCCGGATACCGCAGAACCGGTCACGATGCCGGAGTTCGACGAACTCACGCTCATCGACGAGAGCGGGCCGAGGATGTTGTTCAGCGATTGCAGATCGCCGTCCAGCGTGGATACGCCGTTCTGCAGGGAAGTCAGTGCGTTGGCCTGGCTCTGCACCAGGCTCTCCTGGTTCAACCATGTGTTCTCGGGCGCCCGGGCAGCCGTCACCGCTGCGCTCACGGCCGCATTCACGTCGATGCCCGGTGAGGACGCTCCCAAAGCCGCCTGCAGAATCTGGGTCAGGTTGATCGACTGCGTCGAGGACGAACTCGAAGAGAGAAGCGAATTGAGTGCAGAGATAGAACTCATACTGGTGACCGTCCTTCAGTCCGCGCCGCCGGAGTGCAGCAGCGCGCAACCTACTATCGGCAGTTTCCGGCGCTGCTTTCAGCCCGCGCAAAGAAAAAGCGGCGACAGCGCCCCCCGAGAGACGCCGTCGCCGAGGAAGGAGGAAACTACGAACTACTGGAGGAGCTTGAGCATGGACTGTTCCATCTGGTTGGACTGGGACAGTGCCGCCATTCCGGTCTGCTGCAGGACGTTGTACTGCGTCATGTTCGCGACCGTCGAGCTGATGTCGGCGTTCTGAACGTTGTTCTGCGCGCTGGTCAGGTTGGAAACTTCGGTGTTCTCAACTGCTGTGTCCGCCGTGAGCTGCTGGACCGAGGCGCCGATCGTGCCGCGGGTTGCCGCTACCGAGGAGATCGCAGCCGTGATGGCCGTCAGAGCAGTGGCCGCCGCGGAAACCGAGGTCAGCGAGTTGCTGTTCAGCGACAGGGTGGTCGAGGACAATGCGCCGGTCGTGGTCGAGGTGGTGGTCGCACCGCTCGAAGTACCATCACTGGTGAACGTGGTCTGCGCCGTTGCACTGAACACCGCGACGCCGTTGAAGTTCGTGGTCGAGCCGATCTGGTTGATTTCCGACAGAATCGACTGGAACTCGGTGTTGGCGGCCGTCGACTGCGCTGTGGTCAGACCGCCGTTGGCAGCTTCGGTCGCCACCGTTACGGCCTGGTTCAGCAGGTTGGTCACCTGGGAGAGCGCGCCGTCTGCCGTCTGCAGCAGCCCGACGCCGTTGGAGGCGTTCTGGCTCGACTGTGTCAGAGCCGCAATGTTGGCGCCCAGACCATCGGCAATCGAAATAGCCGCGGGATCCTGCGATCCGTTGTTCAGTCTGAGTCCGGTGGACAGCTGCGTGAGCGTGTCCTGCAGGTTAGCCTGCGTGGACGAGAGAGCGTTCTCCGCAACGAGCGAAGAAACGTTATGCAATACGCTGATCATTTGAGTGTGTCGCTCCTTGTTTGGATTCCGCCTGCACCGAACCGCTTCCGTCTTAGAGGTCCGGAATCGTCTACTTGGAGCAGGTGGTTGTTGCAGGAACTCTATCGGCCTTTGCTGCTGCCCGTTCTAGTCCGCACGGAAAATTTTTCGCGCCCCGGGTTCCGTACATTGTCACGATGACTGCTACAAATAAGAAGAAGGGAACCGCCGGCCAACGCGTTCGTGCGGCCTGGATAACACCTTTGGGGAGCGGGCGCGCGCCCCTCCCTCCGGTATACTCGCCCCCAGAAAGACTGCTATGCATAAGTTCAGCTATCGCACCCCACGATACGTTGTCGACTTCCCGGTCCAGATCGTTCACGAGCAGATTGTGATCGACGGCCGCTGCACCGAAATCAGCACCGACGGAATGCAGCTGGAAATCCATCGCCCCCTGCCTTCCGATTTCTGCGGGCTCGTCTGCCTGGCATGGCAGAACATTCAGCTGGAAGTTCGGGTGCGGCTCGCTCACACCGGCTCCAGACAGGACGCTCTGCGTTTTGTCTTTGAGTCGGAGAAGGAGCGCATGGCCATTGCGGATCTCGTCGCGCGCCTTGCCGATCCCGCCCAGCAGCCCGGTCTTGTTCTGGTCCGCGAAACCGGTCTACTTCGGGTCCGCGACTGAGCCTGGCGTCGCGTTCTGGCTGGTAACTGCAGTGGGTAGTGGCATTTCCGACGCATCCTTAACCTGATACTGCACGATCAGCGTCACCCGGCGATTGGACGGGTCGTCAGGGTGCTGGGCCAAACGCGGCTCCCGGTCCGCAAACCCGCGCACCTGCGAAATCTGTTCCTGCTGGATCCCCTCGCCCTCCATCAGCCGGCGAGCGGCATTGGCGCGGTCCGTGGAGAGATCCCAGTTGTCGTAGTCCCGCTTCCCCGCGTACGCCAGCGAGTCTGTGTGTCCTTCGATGGAAATCTTGTTGGGCAACTTGGCCAGCTCGTGCGACAGCACCGCCAGCAGGTTGCGCAGAGCCGGTGTCGGCGTGGCGTTGCCCAGTTCGAAAAAGGTGCCTTTCGCGGACTCCATCAGCTCGATGCGCAGGCCTTCCGCGGTCACCGTGATTTCAATCTGATTCTTCAGCTTGTCCTGCTGGTCGAGGTGATGAATGGACTGAAGGAGATCCTGCTTCAGCTTGTTCATGTCCTCCTTCTTGAGCGCGACGTACGTGTCCGATCCATCGCGGTTGCTGCCTACGACTTTGGCGGTGCCGCGGGGGTCCTTAAAGTAGCCGCCCACCGCTTCCTGCACCTGCTTGCTGGCATTCATCAGCCACAGCACGATAAACAACGCCATCATGGCCGTCACGAAGTCGGCATAGGCGACCTTCCAGGCCCCGCCATGATGCCCGCCATGGCCCTTCTTCTTCTTGATAACGATGATCGGTGTGGAGTCCGCCACTGCGTCAGCCTTTCCCCTCTTCTTTCCCTGGTTCCGCTAAACGGCTGGCGCCGCTGCCGGTGTTCCTGATGGAGCCGTTGCCCCCGCCTCGTCTCGTGCGCGGCAGGCCTGCTCGACTTCCATAAAGCCTGGCCGGACGTGCTCCGGTACCGCGCGCCGTCCCACTTCGACGGCCAGTGTGGGCGACATGCCTTTCAGGAACGACAGCATGATGACGCGCATGACGTGGTAGTACGCATGCTCGTCTTCCACCAGCTTTGCCAGGTTCGACGACAGCGGACCCACCATTCCGTAGCACAGCAGAATGCCGAGGAAGGTCCCTACCAGAGCCGACGCGACCTTGTGCCCGATCTCTTCCGGCGGGCCGCCCAGGGCGCTCATGGTCACCACCACGCCCAGCACGGCTGCGACGATTCCCAGCCCCGGCAGCGAATCCGCCACCGTGCTCAGCGCCGTGACCGGCAGCGTGGCCCCGGCATGATGAACCTCCATGTCTAACTCCATCATCTGATCCACGTCGAAGGGCGACGCTCCGCCCGTGATCGCCATCCGCATGGTGTCGCAGACGAAATCGCGGGCATGATGATTCTTCAGGAAGTTGGGATACTTCTGGAATACCGAACTCTTTTCCGGCTCCTCGATGTCGGTCTCGATGCCGACCAGTCCGTCTTTGCGCGCCTTGTTGAATAGCTGGAACATCATCTTCAGCGATTCGACATACCGCGCCTTCGAGTACTTCGATCCGCTCAGCACGCCGGTGAGGCCGCTGATGATCTTCTTGATTACGTGCATCGGGTTGGCAGCGAGCATCGTGCCGATGGCGGCGCCGCCAATGATGATCAGCTCTGACGGTTGCATCAGAACCAGCAGCGGCCCCTTCTCCATCAGGAACCCGCCGAGAACCGCGGCAAAAACAAGCAGAATGCCAATAATCGAGAACACGTGCACACCTCGGGGAAATCTCCTGGATCGAGTCGACAGCGGAGCACTCGAACCCGGGGACAGAACGGGCTTGATTCGTCCGTCCTCTATCGGCAGGCCGGAGCCGATTTTCCAGTTCTGAGGCGCTGGCTCGGCAAATTCGTTCCATCAAAGAGCTACTGGGCAAATGTTGCCTGGTTTCTGCCCTCCGGACGCAGGTGGATGTCGCCTAAGCACTTTCTCTATCAACGTGTGGACCAAATGCGATGCTGCGCGGTTTTGGCCCCCCGCTTGCCCCTCCGGAAGCATCTTCTTTCAGGAGTCGCACCATGCTCGCCGCTGCACTTCCCACCTCGAACTTTCTGGCTTCGGCCTTGTCCCAGACGGTTGCCGGCTTTGCGGGCCATGCATCGGCCGCGTTGAAGGGCTTCGACGCCGACCTGGACTCCGGCGATGTGAGCGGAGCGCAGACGTTCCTGTCCGCCCTGCAGCAGAAAGTGAACGCGCGGGGCGAAGCGCCTGCCGGCGGTGCGATCTCCGGCCAGTTCGCGCAGGTGAATCAGGATCTGCAGTCCGGCGATCTTGTGACTGCGCGAGCCGACTTCTCAAACCTCAGGTCCAGCCTTGGGCATCTGCATCCTCCGGAGCGCGGCGCTTTGGCCGAGACCCCCTCAAGCGCAGCCCCGAGCTCGTCGCTGGCGACACTGCAGTCACTCAACCTGCTGCAACAGAGCGCTTACAACAGTGCTCTCCATCTCACGCTTCCACCGAGCAGCCCCTCTCTTTCCGTGAGTTCCTGGTAGCACTTAGGTCTTCCTGACCGACTGGAAATTCACCGCCTATCTGCCGATAGCATTCCGGCATCCCTCGACTGCGCGGGATACGTGCGTACGTCCAGACTCGATCCGGCGGCGCTCTCGCAATTCGACTGGAACCGGATCGCTGCCGCTGCCGATGCTCCTTTGCACCGGCCGGCGGAAGGCGGAGAGATTGTGGATAAGAGTACTGTTAGCGGGATCCTTGTAGCCCTGAGCGGCATTTGCCTTGGACTGATTCTGGACGGCGGCAGGCTGGCCCAGGTTTTGCAGCCCACCGCGGCGCTGATCGTCTTTGGCGGAACGCTGGGCGCAGTCATGGTGCAGTTTCCCGTCCGCATTCTGCTCCAGGCTGTGAAGCAGTTGAAAGATGTCTTCCAGGACAAGGAACCCGCTCCGGACAGTCTGGTTGAAAATCTCCTTCGTTACGCCTTCAAAGCCCGTCGCGAAGGTCTGCTCTCGCTCGACTCCGAACTGAGCAAGATCCAGGACCCGTTCCTGAAAGAAAGCCTGACCCTGGCGATCGACGGGGTCAGCGCCGCCGACCTGCGCAAGATGATGGAACTGCAGATCGACTATCGCGGCGAGAAGGACGAACGCATTCCCAAAGTCTTTGAGTCCGCCGCCGGATATTCTCCGACCATCGGCATCATCGGCGCGGTGCTCGGGCTCATCCAGGTCATGCAGCATCTGCAGGACATCGACGCGGTCGGCCGCGGCATCGCGGTGGCCTTCGTGGCAACGATCTATGGCGTTGCCGCTGCGAACCTCATCCTTCTGCCCTGCGCGGGCAAGCTCAAGATCCGCATCCGCGAGCGCCAGGTGATTCAGGAGATGACGCTGGAGGCGGTGCTGGCCATCCTTGAAGGCGTGAATCCGCGCGCCCTCGAACTGCAGCTGGTCAGCTATCTGCCGGCGCGGCCCAATCGCAGTCTTTCCAAGGTCGCGGCGGCCACCGCGAAAGCCGCCGCTCAATGAGGAGACGCCGCCACAACAGCGAAGATCACACCAGTCATGAGCGCTGGCTGGTTTCCTACGCCGATTTCATTACCCTCCTTTTCGCCTTCTTTGTCGTGTTGTTTGCTTCGGTCTATCGCGACAACAAGAACATCGTCCGTCTCTCCAATGCCATCCACAACGCATTTCAGAATATGGGCGCGTTTTCGAGCCACTCCGATCCGCGCAACGTTTACGTGATTCCCGCGGAATCGATGGGCTCGCTGCGGCCCGACCAGCAGGCGGCGATCGCCAGGGAACAGGCCGCAGCGTCCAGTGCCGAAGTCCAGGAGCTTCGCAAGGAACTTTCCCAGGCGATGGGCGCCGAACTGAAGAGTCATGAAATCGACATGCGCGTGACGCCGGAAGGCTTCGTCGTGAGTCTGCGCGAACTCGGCTTCTTCGACAGCGGGCAGTCGGACCTGCTGCCGGGCGCCGCGGAGAAGATTGTCCGGATCGCCAAAATCCTCGGCCGTCACGGGCTGGAATTACGCGTGGAAGGGCACTCGGATAACCAGCCCATCAATAATTCGGAATTTCGGAATAACTGGGAGTTATCGACGGCGCGGGCCATGACGGTACTGCTGCTGATGGTCAATAAAGCGAATTACGATCCGACGAAGATCTCTGTGGCCGGCTATGCTCAATATCACCCCCTCGCGGACGTCGCGACTGGGGTGGGCGGCAGGATGAACCGGCGTGTGGATCTGGTGGTGGTGGGGCCGGCTCCGCCGCCGTTGCCGCAGCAGAAGTAGCGGATCGGGGCTGAGTGGGAACGAGTAAGGCTGCCTGCAGGTGGCCTTCAGTTGTAGGGCGGCGGCGCGGCCGGCTGCTTTGCCAAACGAGCCTCGATGCAGTCATGGGCATGCAGCAACTGCGCTACTTTCCGGGCACTGGCAGTCATGCCGAGGGTGCGATAGCAGTAAATACAGATCACCTTGGTCGGATGGACGGCATGGACCAGTGCCGGGGAAGCGTCTGCAGCGGGGGCGCGAAGGATGGTGCTTCTCATAGAAACCTCGGACGGGGTCACGCCCCGGGGGAAGCAAGCAGGAAACCTTGAGGGGGTTCTGCGCTGGGTTCAAAGAAGCAGGCGCCGAAAGAACCCTTGTTCTCGTGCCCGGCCGACGATCGGAATCAGCGGGGATGCAACAGGAAATTTAGACCAATTAAAGAAGAACGCGACCGCGGGCGATTGTCTGTGACTGGTGTCACAGACCTCGTGGACGGGGACCATGCTGGTGCCCACCGGCTCATGCAGCGCGGGTCCGCCGGGGAGGCGCTGTCCAGTTTGCCGTTTCGGGGTGGGAGGACGAAAATGCCCGTGTCCTTCATTTTCACTCCTGCTGGGATTCGCGGTCCGGAGAAACGGAGCTGATCCGCCATGAGGAAACTGTTTTATGGAATCCTGTGTCTTATGATGTCCACTTTTGGCACCGCAGCACAGAGCAAGAGCACCGCCGGTCTCCCACCGCTGATCGACCGCGAGCTGTTCTTCGGAAATCCCGAGATCGCCGGGGCGCAGATTTCGCCGGACGGGAAATACATCGCTTTTCTGAAGCCGTGGAAAGAGACGCGCAATATTTATGTGAAAGGCGTCGAGGAGCCGTTCAGTGCGGCGCGCCTGCTGACCACGGAGACGAAGCGGCCGATACCAGGGTACCTGTGGACGCGGGACTCGAAGTTCATCCTTTACGTGAAGGATCACGACGGGGACGAGAACTACAACGTCTACGCCGTCATTCCGGCGGGTAAGCCGGCGGCCGGGGCGGATGCTCCGGAATCGCGCGATCTGACGGGGCTGAAGGGCGTACGAGTCATGCTGGTGGACGCGCCGAAGAGCGATCCGGACACGCTGTATATCGGCCTGAACGACCGCGACAAGGCGTGGCACGATCTGTACCGGCTGAAGATTTCGACCGGCGAGAAGACGCTGGTTCGCCAGAATACGGACCGCATCACGGGCTGGGTGTTCGATGTGCAGGGCAAGCTGCGGCTGGCTACGCGGAGCGCGGACAACGGCGACACGGAGATCCTGCGCGTGGACGACGCGGGGTTCACGAAGATTTATTCGTGCTCGGTGTTTGAAACGTGCGCGCCGGTGCATTTTCTGCCGGATGGATCGAAGGTCTACATCCAGACGAACAAGGGAACGAACCTGATTTCGCTCGCGCTGATGGATCCAGCGACAGGGGCGACGGAAGCGGTGGAGTCCGACCCGCTGGGCAAGGTGGATCTGAGCGATGCGTATTTCTCGGAGGCGACGGACGAGTTAGTTGGTACCTCGTATTACTACGATCGGGAGAAGCACTATTTCCGCAACAAGGCCTTTGGAGCGGATTATGCGTGGCTGGAGTATCACTTTCCCGGGATGGAGATCGGGATCACGTCGAGCACGAGGGACGACCAGATCTGGCTGGTGACGGCGTCGAGCGATACGGAGCCGGGGAAGACCGTGCTGTTCGAGCGGAAGACGCGCAAGGTAACGTCGCAATATGTGATCCGCGAAAAGCTGCCACGGCAGGACCTGGCCGAAATGAAGGCAGTGACGTATGCGTCGTCGGACGGGCTGGAGATTCCGGCCTATCTGACACTGCCGAAGGGTGTGGCGACGAAGAATCTGCCGGCGCTGGTGATTCCACACGGGGGGCCGTGGGGGCGCGATGGCTGGGGGTATAATCCGTTGGCGCAATTCTTCGCGAATCGCGGATATGCGGTCCTGATGCCGAATTTCCGCGGCTCGACGGGATACGGGCGGAAATTTCTGGACGCGGGGAATCTGCAGTGGGCCCGCACCATGCAGGACGACCTGACATGGGGCGTGAAGTACATGGTGGCGCAGGGCGTTGCCGATCCCAAACGTGTGGGGATTCTGGGCGGTTCGTATGGAGGCTACGCGACGCTGGCAGGCGTGACGTTTACGCCGGATCTGTATGCAGCGGCCGTGGACATCGTCGGGCCGTCGAACCTGATCACCCTGCTCGATTCGATTCCGCCGTACTGGGAGGCGGCGAGGAAAGTCTTCTACGAGCGCATGGGGAATCCGAACACTCCGGAAGGCAGGGCGATGCTGGAAGAGCGCTCGCCGATTCACTCCGCGGACAAGATCAGGACCCCGCTGCTGGTCGCGCAGGGCGCGAACGATCCGAGAGTGAACCGGCGCGAGGCCGAGCAGATTGTGGTGGCTCTGCGCGATCGCGGATTTCCGGTGGAGTACATTCTGGCTCCGGACGAGGGGCATGGGTTTCAGCGGCCCGTGAACAACATGGCGTTGTTCATGGAGTCGGAGAAGTTTCTCGCAGCGCACCTGGGCGGAAGGTATCAGGAGGGTGGGTCGCCGGAGACAGTGGCGCGGCTGAAAGAGATCACGGTCGATCCGAAAACGGTGGTTGTGACGAAGGTCGTGAGCGCCAGCCTGGTGGGCTTGCCGAAGCCGGCGACGGATCTGAAGGCCGCCACCCTGCATTACCAGGTGAAGATCGAAGCCGGCGGACAGGAAATACAAATGAAGATGGCCACGACGATCGTCGACGGCGGCGATGCGTGGACGGCGACCAACAGCGTGGATTCCCCGCAGGGCACGATGACCGACACCGCGACGATTGCGAAGTCGACGCTGGTCCTGCAAAAGCGCAGTGTGAAGCAGGGCCCGATGACGAGGGATGTTGACTTTGCCGGCGATAAGGCCGTGGGACAATCCAGCATGAACGGGCAGACGCGGCCCATTGCCGCAGATCTGGGAGGACCGCTGTTTGGCGATGCGGCCGGCGGCGATCAGGCGATCGCGTGTTTGCCGCTGGCGGACGGGTACAGCATGACCTTCCGCAACTTTGATCTGCAGGCGCAGAAGGTGAAGCTGATGCAGCTCAACGTCGCGGGCGTGGACAAGGTGACGGTGCCGGCGGGGACCTTCGATGCCTGGCGGGTGGAGATCACATCGGCAGACGGCGGCACGGACAAGAAGACAGTGTGGGTGGACAGGGATTCGCAGACGGTGGTGAAGACGTCGGCGGCGGTGGCTGCGATGGGCGGAGCGGTGGTGACGGAGGAGTTAGTCGAGTAGCCGAAAGTGAGAAAGAAGAACGGCAGCCGGATCTGTTGAGGATCGGCTGCCTTTTTTTGTTGTGCGGGGAGCGCTGGTTCAGGGTTGCGCTACCAGCGGTAGATTTTCAGGCTGTCCAGAAAGGCGGTGGCGGAGCCGCTTGCGCCGTAGCCATCGATCTGGAAGTTGGTGAGGAGGGTGGGCGCCCAGCCGAGCGCGAAGGCGGAGGGGACGCTGACATTAATGGGCAGGGCAAGGCTATCGAGATAGACCGTCTTGTAAGTAACGACGCCATTGTTATCGCGGGAGTAGGCGATCTGGACGTGGTGCCAGGTGTTGATGCTCCAGGTGCGCGGGTTGCAATATCGATTCGAGTGTACCCAGAGGTCGACGGGGCTTGAAGGGGTGCCGGCATTTTCAGTGTAGTCCCAGGTGCTGGACCAGCCATCGCATTGAATGCCAAAAATGACCGTCTGGCCATTGGGCATGACCTGGTTGAGATCGAACTCTAAGTTAGCAATGTTGGGTGACGTATTATTGAGATATACATAGGCGTCGTAGAGGAAGTTGGTTGAGTTGGTGTCGTCGCCGAAGGACGCGTAATAGCGCTGCGCGCCGGAGTTCCAGAAGTTGGTGACGAACTGACGGGTATTGCCCATCAATGAGGGCCAGCCAACCACGCTGGTGACGCCGTTCGTGGCGCCGGAACCGGTGGAGTCGGTTTCGCCAACCCAGTTGCCGAGGGACTGGATATCGCTGACGCTGATCGCCTGAGGGGGAACGGCGAGGGCAGCCATGAGGGCGCTGGACTGGACGTCGATGGAGACATCGGTGACGCAGGCTGCCCCCTTGTTACCCCATGCCTTCACGTGCAGGATGTGCCAGCCTGCAGGCGCGCTGACCGGGCCGTCCATGGCGGCGCTGTAGAAGGTGCTTGTGGAGGTGCTGCTGTCGAAGGAGTAGCCCATCGCGGCGATGGGCTGCGAGGAGCAGTCGGACGCCCAGGCGGAGAGCGTGAAGGGGGAAGAAACGGCCGCGCCGTTGCCTGGGCTGCTGACGTTGACACCTGCGAATGCGGAACCCGCATAGAGAGCGAGTGTAGACCCGCCCAGACACAACTTGCTGAATACGTTCATAAAGAGGACACCTGCGTTTCGATAATGGGGCGTGCACACTGACATCGTCCGAGGCGAGCAGCCTCGCGCAGGCACACACCGATTGCCTGCGGGATTAATCCGCGGGGGAGTTGGGAGAAACCCGGGTCTTTTCCGGCGCGCCAAACTAGCGTGGCAGGCCGGGGACGAGATTGCAGTCAGTTGTTAAGCGCATTAATACACAGCGGCGAAAACGAGGGAAGCCTATTCTGTTGTGATTCGCACGAAAGTTGAGGATATCGGGCAAACAATAGACACTTCTGCAAAATGTGCTTCGGATTCGGGCAGTTTTGCAGCGCAGAGGGATGAAATTGCCTGCGTGAAGCCTGGCGAGCTGGTTGCGGTGGGCGCCGAGTAGAGTGGTAGCGATGCGCTGGGAACGAAGAGCGGCGGTGATAGTGGCGATTCTGAGTTGCGTAGCGACGCTGCGGTGTGCGGGAGCTGGCGCGCGGGCCGAGCAGCGGGTGCTCGATGTTGCACTTAACGGTACGAATGCGGTTGCGGTAGTGCTCGATGGCCGGAATGGGCGATTGATCGCAGCAGCCCGCGAGGCGGAAGCGGCGGGAATGGCGAGTGCGCCAGGCTCGACGCTGAAGCCCTTCTTTCTCGCAGCAGCCTTGGGGCAGGGAAGAGTGCGCGCGCAGACGACGGTGGGGTGCCATGGGGATCTGCGCATTGCGGGGCGTGATCTCGCGTGTATGCATCCGCGCGAGGACAATGTGCTGGATTCGGAGCGGGCGCTGGCCTACTCGTGCAACACCTGGTTTGCGAATCTGGCCCAGCGGTTTACTCCGGAAGAGGCTGCCGGCGTGCTGCTGGCGTATGGGTTCGGAAGCCGGACGGGGTTGCTGCGTGAGGAAGCGAGGGGCGATGTGCGGACGCCGCGCAACGGAGCCGAGGTGCAGTTGCAGGTGCTGGGGATCGAGGATGTCGCGGTCACTCCGCTGCAGATGGCGCAGGCATATGCCCGGTTAGGGCGTGATCTCGACGCGGTGCCGGTGGTGCGGCGCGGGCTGGAAGGGTCGGTGGCGTATGGCATGGCGCACGGTGCCGCAACTTCGGGGATGACAATCGCGGGCAAGACGGGCACGGCGAGCGATCCGGGCGAGGCGTGGACACATGGCTGGTTCGCGGGGATCGCGACGCGGCGTGGGGAGCGCGTGGTGGTGGTCATCTATGTGCCGCATGGAAATGGTGGCGATGCGGCGGCGCTGGCGCATCGGTTCTTTGTGTCATGGGGACGGCCAGCGTGAGAGCCGCGGCGATCCTGCTGTTTGGAAGCCTGGCCTGCGGGGCCTGCTGTGTCGCGCAGTCGCGGGATTCCTCGGCGCGGCAGTTGGTGGTGGAACTATTCACGGCGCACAGCATTGCATCTCTGAAGATCACTCCGCTGGGACAGAACGAAACCATGAAGATGTGTCCCGGATGCCGCGTGAAGGCCGTGCAGAGGCCGCTGACGGCGACAGTGCGGGGCGATGCGCTCGAACTGGGGTCGGGGGAACATGCGCGCCAGTTGGAACTGGAGGGCGCGTTCCGCGTCCAGCCAGATGGCGGGGCGAAAACGATCGGCGCAGCGGGTGTGTGGAAGCTAAGTGTCGCACATGGAGCGATGCGTGTCCTGCTGACGATGGACAGCGAGCGCTACGTCGCATTGGCGCTGCGCGGAGAAGCCGGTGCGCAGGAGCCGCTTGAATCTTTGAAGGCGATGGCGATTGCAGTCCGGACGTTTGCGTTTAGGAACGCCGATCGGCATCGGGGCGACGGATTCAACCTTTGCGACAGCACGCATTGTCAGGCCCTGAAGTTCGGCATGCCGTCGGATCTCGTAGAACGCGCGGTGCGGGAGACGGCCGGGGAGACGCTGTGGTTCGGCGCGCGGCGGGCGCTGGTTTTTTACACGCAGAATTGCGGAGGAGAAACCGAGGATGCTCGGCAGGCGTGGCCAGGCACGGTGGCGCCATATTTGAAAGCGCATGCAGATCCGTATTGCACGCGGCGCGGTCCGGCGGGGTGGCACGCGGAGATTGCTGTGGGCAATCTGGAGCGCGTGGCGCAGAGTCAGGGATGGAAGCTGCCGGGGCGGATCGATGCGGTGCGCGTGACGCGGCGGACGAATGGGGGCAGAGTGCTGCGGCTGCAGATCGCGGGAGCCGGGGCGAGCGTGCCGGTGACGGCAAGCAGTTTGCGTTTCGCATTGAATCGGGCGCTGGGGTGGAATCAGCTGCGGAGTGACTGGTACACGGTGACGCTGCAGGGAGGCATGCTGCGTTTCGATGGTCGGGGGTATGGGCATGGCGTTGGGCTGTGCCAGGCGGGCGCGACGGAGATGGCGCCGGAGGCACATTCGGCGGCGGAGATTTTGCAGTTCTATTTTCCGGGGACGAAGGTGGGCGTGACGGCGGAGGGTGGAGTATGGCAGGCGTCGCGCGAGTCGGGGTGGACGCTTTGGTCGACTGCGGATGCTGCGGAGCTGGCGAAAGTAGGCGATGAAGCATGGGCGAAGGCGCGGGCGCTGTATCCGTCGCGGGAGACAGAAGTCGAACCAGAGGTGTGGGAAATGCCGACAACGGAGCTGTTCAGGCAGGCGACGCGCGAGCCGGGATGGATGCTGGCAAGCACGCAGAGCGCGCTGGTTTTTCTCCAACCCGAGGAAGTTCTGCGGGGAGGCGGGCAAGAAGAGAACACGCTCCTGCACGAATTCCTGCATGTGCTGGTGGAGAGCGAGGGGTCCGCACAGACGCCGTTGTGGCTGCGGGAGGGAATTGTGGAGGCCGTGGCGCAGGGTCCAGATGCCCGAGAGGCAGGTGCGCGCGGGGATGTGCGCGTCCTGGAGGCTGCGCTGGCCCGGCCCGCGAGTCAGGCAGAGTCGCAACGGGCCCACGCGCAGGCGGCGCGGCTGGTGAATGGGTTGATTGCGCGCTACGGACTGGATCAGGTACGGCAGTGGGTGCGATCGGGGAGGGTGCCCGAGTCGGCGATCACGATGCTGGCGTTGGTTCCGGGAAGCGCAGCGGCGCGGGGGCTGGCTCCATCCACGCAGCGGTGATGGCAAGCAGCATGCACCAGAGAAGGATGTCCGTGGTCCAGGCGAGGGCGAGGCGCAGGATGACGCTTAGGACTTCTCCGGAAACGCCGTGGCCGGGAATCCAGGAAGCGAGGGCCGAGGTGAGCTGCGTCACGACGATGCAGAAGACGAAGACGGCGATCCAGTAGAGGATGCGGCGATACGGGCGGCGCGCGTCGCGCCAGGAGGGGCGGCGAAGGCCCTGGGTGCCAAGGACGATCGCGATGGGGAGGAGCAGCGCTGTGATTACCCAGATGAGGACATCGATAAGGATATTGAGGCTGGTAATGATGCGCGCCGGCGAGAAGGTGATGCGCATGCCGGGGGAGAGTTTGGAATTCCAGAGGTACGCGTACTGAGGGATGCTCTCAGAACCGGAGTTGATCCACTGCACGAGGAGAAACCAGAGAGCCGCGACGAGAGCGAAGCTGAGGGTACGCAACCAGAAGGTTGCGGGTGCAGGCGTGCGGCGGAGGCGGGCGAAAGTAGCGGTCTGAATCCAGCAGAAGCCGATGATCAGCGCAGCCGCGGAGATCATGGAGAAGGCGCATTGCCAGGCGTGCGAGTCGGGAATCTGGAGCCAGAGCGCGGCGAGGAGTATCGCGAGAAGGTTGCCGCCCCACTGCAACGCGATCAGCGAGAAGCGTAATTTCGGAAGCGCGCGGGAGAGGACGGTCATGGATTGGCCCCCGAAGGATCGGGCACGTCGAGATGCAACTCATCACTGGTAGCCTGGATACCGGGCTGATACATGGGCTCGACGCGCGCGGGGCTGATCTCGAAGCTGCCGGGGTTGACGACCTTAAGGAGATAGAAGGACTCCTGGTGACCGGAGAAGTCGGTGGCGAAAAGAACAGCGCGGTCGTCATGGAATTCGCGGCGGGTGTACCACCAGGTCCAGTCGTTGGGGCGCGCGGCGATGTTGTAACTGTCCTCGTTACTCATGAACTCTGTGCCCGCGGGAATGGGGTCCTCGATGAAGAGATATTTCTCCGGCGAACCGCTGATAGCGATGTGGACGGCGAGAACGTCGCCGGTCTGCGCCATGCTTTTCAGGGGATCGAGGTTATAGACGATATTGCCGCTCTTGTCTTTGGCCGGCGTGAGGCGGAAGTAGTCGCGCGTGAGGTTGAGGGTGAGCGAGCCCTGCTGGTAAAGCTTGTGCTCAGTAGAGAAGTAGGTCCCTTGCGCGGTCCAGTAAGCGCGGCCGTTGCCGTTGTGGGTGATGTCGATTGTGTTGTGGCCAGCGAGCGCGGACGCGGGCACGGTTATGTCGAGCGTGGCGCCGGCGACAGCATCGGCGGGTGTAAAGTGGCGATGGCCGAGGCTCGTGCCGTTGACGCGGATGTCGGCGTCAAAATCTGCGCTGAGTTCCTGGGAGCCGGCGAGGTAGTCCGTAAGACCGAAGAGGACCATCGCGGTCTGCTCGGTGGAATCCCACCAGTATCCGTCGTCGCGGTTGAGCATGAGCCACTCCGCGGCTTTGGGCAGCAGCGGGCTTTGTGCATCGGCGTGGGACAGGAAACGCATAGCGAAGGCGGTACTCTGCGCGCTGTCGTCGTATTCGAGGTCCAGTACGGGGTTATAGGTGGAGGGCCAGGAAGCGAGGTCGCCCTGTTCCTTTACCTTGCTCTCGAGCAGTTTTGCGAGGTCGGACGTGCGGGCATCATTCGCGTGCAGCATCGAGAGCCCGGTGAAGGCTAGGCCTTCGGAAGAGAGATCGTTGCGGCGGGACCAAAGTGTGTTGAGCTGATCGGAGAGATTCGATGAGCCGGACTCGGCGAGCGCATAGATAACGTAGGCGCGGAGGTCGGGGATCATGCGCGGGTGCGCGGCGAGTTGTTTCTCGAGATAGCCGCGGCCATTGTTCAGCATCTGCTGGCGCTGCGGCGTGAGCTGGTAATAATTCGTGGCTTCGCCAAGGCCGCTGACGACATAGGCGGTCATGAAGACGCGGCTCTCGTCTTCTTTCCACCAGCCCCAGCCACCGTCGTCGTGTTGGTAATCGGCGAGGCGGTCGAAGCCCGCGTCGACTTTGGCTTTGAGGTCGGTGGGATCGATGTGGCCGGTGAGGTTCAGCTTCTTCATGGTCTCGGCGACGATGACGTCAGGCAGGAAGCTGGACATCGTCTGCTCGGTGCAACCCCACGGATAGGTGGTGAGATAGTCGAGTGCGGAGAAGAGGCTGCCGGCGATCGACGGGCTGACCATGATGTGGAGTTCGTGTGCAGCAGTGTCTGTGTTCGCGGGGAAGTCGATCGTGGTGGAGGCCGAGGCGCCTGTCGCCACGCCGCTGCGGCTGATGGTTTGCTTCACGCCGGAAGGCTCGACGGGGAAGGTGAGTTCGAGAGCGTCCGATTCTTCGTCGGTGAGGGCTTTCGCGACGAGGTCAGCGGTGCCGATGGCAGAGGCTTTGACGCGCCAGAGGGCGGTGCCGTCGCTCTTGCTCGCGACGGTGATCTGCTTCGTAGCGCCGGCGACGAGGTCGAGACCCTTGATGTCGAGCGAGACAGTGATCTGTTTTGTCTGATCGAGATAGTTGTGCGCGATGACTGGAATGGTGATCACGTCGCCTTTGCGGAGGAAGCGGGGCGTACCCATGCGCACGATGACGTTTTTGCGGACGATGACGCGGTCGATGGCGGAGCCACCCTGTGAAGTTGCGGTGACCGCGCGGACGGTGGCGCGCCAGGTGGTGAGCGAATCGGGAAAGGTGAAGCGTGCATGCGCGTGGCCCTGCGCGTCGGTATGGATCGACGCGGTCCAGTACGCGGTGTCGGGGAAGGCTTTGCGAATTTTGGGCTGCACGAGGTCGTTGCCGGGCTTGACCTGCGCGAGTCGCGGCCGATAACGGCTGTTGCGCTGCGCAAGCATCGGCGACTGATTACCGGCCGCGCCATAGAAGTAATACTGCAGCGATGAATCCACCGACGCGTAGCTGAAACGGTTGGGGTAGAGCGCGCGGACGATGTCGCCGCTGGTGTCGGGGTAGATGGAGTAGATCGCTTCGTCGACGACGCCGAAGCTGAGGTCGGCGCTGACGGGGTTGCCGCGATAGTCGCGCACATAGACGTCGTAATCGGCAGGTTGCTCGGGCTGGAAGACATCTTTATTGCGCTTAATTTCAACCTGCAGTTGCTGCTCGACGGGTGGAACTTTGATCTGCTGGCTCGCCTGATAGAGCTGACCGTCTTTGATAAAGAAGACGGAGACGTCGAGGTTCGGCTGTGAGTCGGTGGTGATGGGCAGATCGAAATTGACGGTCATTCCGTCGGAGGAGATGACTTTGCGGAACTCGACCGAGTAACCGGTGGCGACGACCAGCGCGTGGAAGTGATCCACCTGGGAGATGAGGCTGAGGTGGGCTGTGTCGCCGGGGGCGTAGGTCTTTTTGTCGGCAATGACCTGGACGTTTTGCGCACCGTTGGAGAACCAGGAGGCTTCGCCGCTGCCGAAGATCCAGAGAAAGGTGGTGTCGGTGACGGTGCGGTTTTCGGGCGTATTGGAGGAGGCGACGACTTCGGCGCTGCCGGACTGACTGACGGGGAGGGAAGCGTGGGCGGTGCCGCGCGCGTCGGTGGTGACGTCCGTGGTGGGGCCGTTGGTCGTGGTGGTTTTGCCGTCCGCATATCGGCGCCAGGTGAGGCTGAGGTGGACCTGGGTCTGGACCGACTTGTTGTCGTAGTCGACGGCGGTGACGGTAAAGGTGGCGTTCGAGCCGGCTCGGACCGAGTAGCTGTCCGGCTCGACATGGATGCGGTAGCTGCCGTAGGTGGCGAGGAAGTGGCCGCGGCCGGTGATCTCGCGGTTCGCCTCGTCCGTAACGCCGGCTTCGACGTAGTAGTCCTGATCGCTATGTCGCTGCGAGTTGTCGATCTTCGTCTGGATAGTGATGGTGAGCTTGCCGTTCGCGTCGAGCTTGCCGGTCTGTTCGGCTTCCTCGCTTGCGTCGTACATATTGTTGTCGGAGGTGTTGTCGTCAGAGCCCAGGTCGCTGGACTGGTCTTCTTCGTCGCCCCACCAATAATGCGGCTGATGATAGATGCGGTATTTCACCTTGCCGAAGGCGACGGGCTCGCCGAAGAAGTAGCGTGAGTCGATCGTGATCTGGTTGGCTTGGCCCTGCAGCACACGCACGCTCTGCGCGCTGACACGGACCTGATACTCGGGCTTGCGGTACTCCTCGACGTGGAAGCTGCCGGAGACTTCCGCGTCCGTATCGCCGAGGCGGATGGTGTAGTAGCCGAGCGCGGCCGTGGCGGGGAGGACGATGTCGCCTGAGACCGCGCCATCAGCGGAGACCGCCATTTGCTGGTCGAAGATGGGGTGGTCCTGCTCGTCTGCGATTCGGACATGGATAGACGGGATCTTCGGCAGCTCCAGATGATTCTCGACGCGCGCGCGCAGGATCGCCTTCCAGTGGACGGTGTGGCCGGGGCGATAGACGGGCCGGTCGGTGTAGACGTAGGAAGCCCACTTGCTGGTGCTGGAGTTATTGAAGGACCAGGCCATGGGCGTGACGGCAGCGAATTCGCTGCCGGTGGAAGCGGTGATCCACAGGCTGTCTTCTTCGGATTGCTTTGAGGGAGCGCCGCGGAGTTCGGCCACGCCATCGGCGTCGGTGGTCGCGCGGCCCTGCTCCTTGCGGCCGATGCCCCAGACGATCTGTGCGTTGGCGATGGGCGTGCCGGTTTGGCGATCGGCGGCGAAGGTGAGAATGCTGCCCGTCGTGGTGCGCGTGATGAGCACCATGTGGCTGACCATCAGCACGGTGTAGGCCTTGTAGTGGCCGTCGGTGGCCTCGACGAGGTAAAGGCCGGCGGGCAGCTTGTCGATGGGCAGGTCCTGCGAGTCGGAGATGTAGGTGGGCGGCATCTCCTGGCGCCAGCGCGCGACGAGTTGGCGGTCGTTGAGCAGCGGGATCTGCGCGAACTGCGCGACGCCGACGATGCGGCTCCGTTTGGCGAGGCTCGATTGCTTCACGCGGAACGCATCGCGGGTCTCCTGCGAGAACTGGCCGTGGAAGAAATGGCGGATCAGATACCAGAGGTGGTGTTTCCAGTCGTGGAATTTTTCCAGCCAGGTACGTTCGTCGATCTGCTCCTTTGGGCCATTGGGGTACACATTGCCGAAGGAATGAAGGTCGGGGAGATTCGTCAGGAATTTTTCCGGGTCGTTGACGCGGTAGATGCGGAACTCCAGCTCGTCGACATCGTGGGCGTAGAGATGGATCGTCGGCTTCTCGTCCGGCGAGAAGGTCTGGTTGGTGCTGATGTTGAACGAGACAGCGCGCGAGGCGCCCGCCGGCGCGGGGCCAGCGCTCAATAAAAAAAGAAGCAGGCCGAGGGGAGAGGTGCGAGTCAGTCTCCGTCGTGCAGGAGGTTCCACCGATAGACCCCTAAGAAATTCGTGTTGCCGGGAACGGGGCGCCAGCGCGCGTCGGGATGGTGGAGCAGGTCCTCGATCGAGACGCGCCGGATTTCGCCTTTTTGTTTGCCGATGGGGCCGGTGTGATAAATGACCCAGTCGGCATGTGTCCCCGCTATGACCATCGAATGATACTGCGAGTTCTGCTCCAACTGGCGAAAAAACAACAAATCGCCGGGAAGCGCGGTGCGGATGTCGCGGGAGACGAGGTACGTGTTCAGAGCGAGGAGTGCGTGCGCGTCGGCGAACTGGGCGAACGCGCCGCTGGTTGGATCGGCGGCGGTGTAGGGGCCGGGCGCGACACGGAAGAGGTTCAGGCCGAGCGGCGTTTGCGGGTAGTGGTACTGCGCGACGGAAACCAGGGAGGTGAAGCGGGCCGGATCGGGCTGCGCTGCGATCCAGCGGTCGTCATGTTCGACAAAAACCTCGCGGTAGGCGAAGCGCAGCAGGGCGGCGCAGTCGTCGATTTCGGTGGGGAGCTTGTCGTCGGGAAGCGCGGCTTCCTGTTCGGTAAGGGCGACGAACCAGGCGCGAAAGGCGGCGCGGTCTTCGGGGGAGTGGAGGTGGAGAGCGTCGGGCAGGCCGTCCTGATGGGAGTCAGTGCTGGAACGGAAGTAGCGGACGGCCAGGTTGTAGCGGCGTCCCTGCCACGAGAAATGCAGCAGCGCGGGACCGGGGAGGACATGGGCGCGGACGAGCACGGCGAGGGAGTTGCCGGGATGCGGCACGAAACGAATTTCGGGCGATGCGGATTCCATCTCGGTCGGCGCGAGAGAGCCACCGCTTTGGCGTGCGACCGTGGTGACGGCATGGGTGCGGCCATCGGCGGGCAGGAGGACGGTGGTGCGCGGGAAGATGAGACGGTCGCGCGAGCAGGCGGTGAAGAGGAGGAGCAGCAGAAGGGTCGCGGATACGGGGTACTCACGAATAGCGGCCAGAGTGCGTGCCATTCTGCATTTACCGAGTTGGTATTTTGGAAAGCGCCAAGTTCGACTTGCAAGCATGAGATGCGTCGTCGTGCTGGCTGTTCAGTGCGAGGCCCGACGCGCAGACGTCACCCTCCTCTCTCGCCATCAATTCTTTCAGCGTAGTCACTCGTCGCAATGTCATTGAGGTGAATTCGTTGGAGTAGCAGAACGGATGGACGGATCCGTAGAGCAGGTTCGGGCTTTCTCCCTCTGGGACGGGCCACTCGGCCGCAAGTTCGGCGTCGCGAAAGACGATCCAGGCTTTCTCGGCTGTGACTAGTTTCTCCAGAGCGGTCTTGTTGTCCTTTATTTGGCTGACCAGCCTCTGGTAGGTCACGTTCAGGGCGGCATCCGCCTTCTTCGCTTCCTTCGCTGCACAGTCATTCATCTCGGATTGAGTCGGGAGGTTTCCGCACCTCTCGATTGCTGACTTCTCGCTTTGTGCTTTGCATGGAGCCCCGGATACAAAAAGCGGTGTAAGCAGTAAAAGGGCGCAGAGAGCGCTTGGCCACATTCGCGTGCGGATAAAAGCTGCCACCGGAACCTCCACGGCATTGCTGACCGTAAACACGCGTCTCAGTGTACCTGGAATTGTGTTAACTGGGCCGTTCCCCCGGAACTGGTTACCTCTCGCGATGCAGAAATTCGCACGCGATGGCCGCCTGGCCCAGCGAGATGCCGCCGTCGTTCGCCGGGACTTCGCGGTGGGTGAAGACTTCAAAGCCGTCGCGGTGCAGCGCGTTTACGGAACCCTCAAGGAGAAGCGCATTCTGGAAGCATCCGCCGCTGAGGCAGACGCGGTGGAGTTGCAGATCATCCCTCATGCGGCGGCAGACTTCGGCGATCACCGCGACAAGCGTCGCGTGGAAGCGGGCGGCGAGGCGCGATTGGGGCTCTCCGGCGTCGACTCCGGCGAGGATTTGGTGGATCATCGGGCGCAGGTCGATATTTCGCGGATTGTTGTCAATGATCGAGAAATCGTAAGTATCGCTTGAAGTGTCTCCCGTGGCGATCGCTTCGAGCATCATGGCCGCCTGGCCTTCAAACGAGACCGTCTGGCGCAGGCCGATGAGGGAGGCGACTGCGTCGAAAAGGCGTCCGGCGGACGACGTCGGGATGGTGTTGATCTTCTTCGCCAGCATCTGGTCCACGATGCGGAGGCGCTCGGGGGGGATTCCCGCTTCCCACTCCTGCCAAAACCGGGCAGGAATGGGCCACCCCTTGTTCGGGGTCGAGCCGAAAGTATCGATTAAATAGCTGCGGGCGACGCGCCAGGGCTCGCGCACGGCGGAATCTCCGCCGGGGAGAAGCACGGGCCGCAGCCGTGCGTAGCGTTCAAATCCCAGATAGCTCGCCGCAAGAAATTCGCCGCCCCAGATCGTGCCATCCGTCCCGAATCCAGTGCCGTCCCAGGCCACGCCGATGACCTGTCCGTCGAGCTGGTGCTCGGCCATGCAGCTGGCGATGTGGGCGTGGTGGTGCTGGACGCCGATCTTTCTGAGGCCCGGCAGGCCGAGCGCGAACTGCGTGCTCAGGTAGCCAGGGTGCAGGTCGTAGGCGACCGCGGTGGGCGTCACGTGGAAGAGGCGCTCCATGCGCTCCAGCGTTTCCTCAAAAAAACGCAGGGTCTCGAAGTTTTCCAGATCGCCCAGATGCTGGCTCGGGATCGCAAAACCCGCGCGGGTGAGGCAGAGGGTGTTCTTTTGCTGCGCGCCGCAGGCCAGCACTTCACATGTCTGACCTTCGGCTTCTCCGCGGCCAAGGAAGACGGGCACTGGGGCATAGCCGCGAGCGCGGCGAAGGAGCATCGCTTGACCGGAAACCACGCGGACGACCGAGTCGTCGACGCGAGTGTGGATGCGGCGATTGTGATGGACGAAGGCGTCGGCGATGCCGGCGAGGCTCTGCTCGGCCTCGGCATTGTCGATGACGATGGGTTCTTCGCTGATGTTCCCGCTGGTCATGATGAGGGCGGGTTCGGAGCTCCAGCGCTCGCCGAGGATACGAAAAAGCAGATCGTGCATCGGGGTGCAGGGAAGCATGACGCCGGTGGCAGGATTCACAGGCGAGACGGCTTCAGCCAGATCAACGCCAGGTCGGCGGCGGAGGAGGACGATGGGGCGCTCGCGGCTGACAAGGGCGGCGCGTTCTTCTGATGAAACAACGCAAAGGGATGCCGCAACTTTCTCGTCGGCGACCATGATGGCAAAAGGTTTCTCGCTGCGGTGCTTGCGGCGGCGGAGTTCTTCCACGGCGGCCGGCTGGCGCGCGTCGCAAGCGAGTTGATAGCCGCCGAGCCCTTTCCAGGCGACGATCCCGCCATCGCGCAGAATGGCGGCAACGCGTTCGAGGATCGCTCGGGAAGTCGGCGTTATCTGGCCTCCAACTCGCTCTGGTTCGACCAGAACCAGCTTCGGCCCGCACACCGGACACGCGTTCGGCTGAGCATGGAAGCGGCGATTCCCCGGGTCCTTGTACTCGCGCAGACAATCCGGACACATCGCGAACTCCGCCATGGTGGTCATGGGTCGATCGTAGGGGACGTCGAGGATGATCGAGTAACGCGGCCCGCAGTTGGTGCAGTTGGTGAAGGGGTAGTCGTAGCGGCGATTGGCGGGCGAGCGCGTGTCGGCGAGGCAGGCGTCGCAGACACAGATATCGGGCGGCACGAGGGCAAAGGCAGATCCTGCAGCGTCGCTCTCGTGGATCGAAAAGGTGGTATCGCCGGCGACAGGGATTTCGCTGCGGAGAATTTCGGCGATTCGGACCAGCGGCGGAGCTTCGACCGGAAGGGCAGCGACGAATGCCTCTACGATGCCAGGGTCGCCTTCGCTTTCGATGAAGACGCCGCGGGGAGAGTTGAGGACGAAGCCGGCGAGGCCGTGGCGGCGGGCGAGGTTATAGACGTACGGCCGGAAGCCGACGCCCTGCACGACGCCGCGAATCTGTAACTGCAGCCGGATTGTCTGCACGGCGGGAATCACCCGTGATCTCCTGGGCAGGGACCCTGACGATCATCCTTTCACAGGCGATTCCCCCTGGTGCCACACCAGCCTGGGACCGCAGGGTCAGGCGGTCTGGACGAACTCGAGTTCGAGCGTGAGGTGGACGTCTTCGCCGACCATGACGCCGCCGGTTTCGAGTGCCGCATTGAATGTGAGGCCGAATTCGCGGCGATCGATTTTTGTCGTTGCGTTGACGCCGACGCTGGTGTTGCCCCAGGGATCTTTCACGGGCGGGGTCGGGCCTTCGACTTCGAACTCGACTTCCTTTGTGGCCCCGTGAATGGTGAGCGGTCCCGCGACAGCAATCGTGCCGTTCGATTTGCGCGTAACCCTGGACGAGCGGAAGTTCATGGTGGGGAACTTTTCCACATCGAAGAAGTCGGGACTCTTCAGGTGGGTATCGCGCTGGGGATCGCGCGTGTCGATGGTGGCGACGTCGATCGACGCTTCGACCTGGGATCTGGTGACGTCGGCGGAGTCGTAGGTCAGCTTGCCTGTAACGCCGGTGAAGCGGCCGCGGACGTTGGAAATCATCAGGTGCTTAACGCGGAACTCGGCGTTGGAGTGAACCGGGTCAACGGTCCAGGTGGTGTTGACAGCGGTGGCAGTAGCGGCAGAACTCATGGTTGAATCTCCTCCTGTTCTATGGATGCCGCAGAGATATATTCGTTGCAACAAATAGTTGCGAAAACTCTTCGGGAGCCCCAAAAGCGAGGAAAATCGGGAGAAAACCAAGCCTCCGACGAGCAGGCACGAGCGAAGAGGCGAGAGTCAGGCGGCCTGGCGCGCCGCCAGGAGGAGGCGGGAGAGCTGGCGGAGCTGGGTCCCGCTGAGGTGCCCGAGCTGGTGCCGGTGGGCATCGCAGACCGGCTGATCAAGTCTCGCGAGCAGCGCGAGGCCCGCAGGTGTAATACGGACAAGGACTTTGCGGCGATCCGGATCCTCGCGGCAGCGGCCGATGAGACCGCGCTTTTCGAGCCGGTCGAGGAGGCGGGTGATGTCCGGGTCGCGGGAGATCATGCGATCGCCGATTTCGCCGCAGAGCAGACCCTCGGGTGCGCCGCGGAGAATGCGGAGGACGTTGTACTGGTTGGAGGAGAGCTCGTGCTGTTTGAGGAGTTGGGCCGGAGCGCGGGCGAGCAGATCGGCGGTGCGCATCAGTTCGACAAAGACGGATTCTTCAGGACAAGGGGCATGTTTGCGAGGAGCGGCCGGGACGCGGGACATACCTATCAAGATGGTCGTTGCAACGGATAAGTGTCAAAAGATAGCCGCGAGCCGGCAGCGGGTAGCTAAAGAGCGGTCGGCGATCCAGTGAACAGAAAAGGCGAGCAAAACACGAGCAGGGAGGCAGGGGCGACGTGCGGGAGCGATTTGCCGGGTACTGAGACTAGTTGGAAAGCGCGAGCTGATCGCCGGGCTCAATGTTGAGGTGGCACACCTGGCCGGGAGCGAGCTCGAGGACGCTGTGGGTTTTGAAGTTGACCGGAGTGAGACGCCAGGGGGGGAGGCGCTGCCAGGTTTTGAGGACGCGCATCTCCTTATCGAGGGCGACGACGTCGATGGCGAAGCGCATCCACATGGTGTGGACGCCGGAAGAGGGACGGATGAGCAGGCCGGCGCCATCGTCGATGCGGGATTTTCCGAGAAGGCCGACGAGCCGGGAAAGGAACGTATCGGCGAGACCGATGCGCGATCCGACCGTGACGGCCTTCTTCGGGATGGTGACAGTGAGATATTGCACGTGGCCGCCTCTTCCGCCGGTTTTCCAGGGCGGTCTGCATCGTTGGAGTGCGAAGGATCTCCCGGGCGAACAGGTGAGTGCTCGCGGTGGGAAAGTCCGCTCGGCAGAATGCCGGTAGAGGTCCTGAGAACTGCTTCAGGCGCCAGGTTTACGGGCCTGCAGAATCAGGCTGTTCTCTTTCGGCGCAGGATGATCACGCCGAAGACAAGAACCGCAAGTGCACCGGCGACTGCACGAAGCATCAAAGATCCACCCATGGCTTCTCCTTTCCCGGCAAGCGCCGTAGTTAGGGATCCAGTTCCAGCGAGTATTGCGATTAGGCAGACTTCTGCTTCCTTCTGCGCAGGATGATGAGGCCGACGACAGCGACCGCCAGGGCAAGGGCAACGATGCGAACGATCATGGTTGACTCCATGGTGAAATCTCCTTTCCGGTGCGCTTCACTTGCGGAGGCGCACGCATTTTCAGCGAACTCAGTGACCCCCCAGATTGGCGCTCAGCGTGAGGATGGCCGGAGCCAGCAACACGATGAACAGACACGGGAAGATAAAGAAAACCAGAGGGAAAAGAATCTTGATCTTGGTCTTGGCCGCGGCTTCTTCGGCGCGCTGACGCCGCGCGGTACGGATCTCTTCCGAATAGCGGCTGAGGGCGCGGACGATGGGCGTGCCAAAGCGGTCAGTCTGCTGGAGCATGGTGACCAGGGCCTGGAATTCTTCGAGTTTGGTGCGTTCGGCGAGGCTCTGCCATGCGTCCAGACGGGGCTTGCCGGCGCGCTGCTCGAGGTTGACCTGGTTGAACTCCTCGTTCAGTTCGGGATAGCTGACGGCGATTTCCTGGCCGATGCGCAGGAGGGCCTGATCGAGGCCGAGGCCGGCCTCCACACAGATTACGAGCAGGTCGATGGCGTCGGGAATGCCCTTCTGGATCTTCTTCTGCCGCTTTTTCACTGCGCGCGTGAGCCAGATATCGGGGAGCAGGTAGCCCACAGCGGCGAGCGCCAGGCACCAGAAAGCGGTGTTGGCGTGAATGAAGCTGCCGCCAATGGCGCCGGCCGCAGGACCGACGAAGCGGGCCGTGAAGTAGAGATCGAGCTGGCTGCCGCCCTTGAGCCCGGCGCTGACGAAGCGCTGGCGAAGCTTCTCGTCTTCGGAGAGGCCGAGGCGGGCGCGGAAGGCGCGGGCGATGGAGAGCAACCTGTCTTTTGCGACTTCCTTGCTGCGGATGGTGCGCTTGTCCGGACGCTCGCTGGTGACCACGTCGAGAATACGGCGGGCCTGCTGCGAGGGGCGCAGGAGGAATGGCGCGCAGAGCAGCGTGATCACGCAGAAGACGGTGAGGGAGAGCGCAATGTAGAAGAAGATCATCATGTCGGTCGTCTCTCCCTAAACGTCAATTGAATTGATGATGCGGTTGATGAAGAAAGCCCCGAGCAGGATGAGGCAGACACAGAGCAGCATGAGCTTGTGGCCGATGGGGTCTTTCAGCAGCGGTTTGGAGTAGCCCGGATCCATGATGTTGATCAGGCCCATGACAACGACGGGAAGCAGAGTGAGGATCCAGCCGGTCATCCGGCCCTGGGCGGTCTGTGTGCGAATCTCGCCCTGGATGCGCTGGCGTTCGCGGATGACGTGGGTGGTGCGGTCCAGCACCTCGACCAGGTTGCCTCCGGTTTCACGCTGGACGACGATCGCGGTGACGAGCACGCGCAGATCCGGGGACGGCATGCGATCGATCAGTTGCATGAGGGCGTCGCGTATGGGAAGTCCGAAGTTCTGCTGGCGAAAGACTTCCGCGAATTCCGAACCGGCAGGCTCGGGCGCGCCCTGCGCCATGATTTCGATGGCGGCGGCGGTGGAGTGTCCGGCGCGCAGCGCGCGAGCCATCATGTCGATGGCGTGGGGCAGAGCTTTATCGAACGCGCTGAGGCGGCGGTAGCGAAGAAAGGCCACGCGCGCCCAGGGCAGAGTGGCGCAGACGCCGGCAATCGCCAGTTCAACCCCGAAAATGGGCGCGAAGAACATGGTGATGATGAAACCGATGCCGGCGGCGGCGGCGGTCTGCACCAGCAGTGCGGACGCTGTAGTGTCAAGGGCGGCCTGCGAGATCCATTTCTGCAGGGAGGCCATGGAGACGTACTTGCTGAGGGTCTGACCGATCCAGTCGAAACGGCTGGTGGCGGTCTTGCGCAGGAGTTCGCTGGTTTCAAGAGAAGCGGTGGACACCCCTCCCACCTTGTCGGCGGTGACGGCGGCAAGGCGGCTCTGGAGGGTCTTATCGATCTTGGTCGGGGCCGTGGCAAAGCTGACTACCGCGAAGGTGATCAGCAGAACGGCGAAGAAGCTGGTGGCGATCAGAATCATGACCTTTTCCTCAGACCTCCATCGAATGGTCGACGAGGCCGGCGGGAATCGGGATACCGGCCGCCTTGAGCCGCTCGGTGAACTTGGGCACGATGCCGGTGGAGCGGAAGCGTCCCTTGACTTTGCCGGTGTCGGACACGCCTTCTTTTTCGAAGACGAAGATGTCCTGCATGCTGATGACGTCGCTGTAGGCGCCGGTCAGCTCAGAGATGTGGGTGATGCGACGGGTGCCGTCGCTCATACGTGCAGCCTGCACGATGAGGTGGATCGCGGAAGCGATCTGCAGACGGATGGCCTTTTCCGGGAGACGGATGTCGCCCATCATGCACATGGTTTCGAGGCGGGCCAGGGCATCGCGCGGGGTATTGGCGTGAACCGTAGTGAGCGAGCCGTCGTGACCGGTGTTCATGGCCTGCAGCATGTCCATGGCTTCTTCGCCGCGGCACTCGCCGAGGACGATGCGGTCGGGACGCATACGGAGGGCGTTGATGACCAGTTCGCGCTGGCGAATGGCGCCTTTGCCTTCGACGTTGGGCGGGCGCGTTTCGAGGCGGACGACGTGATCCTGGCGAAGCTGCAGCTCGGCAGAATCTTCGATGGTGACGATGCGCTCTTTCTCCGAAATGAAACCGGAGAGCGCGTTGAGCAGCGTGGTTTTACCGGAGCCGGTGCCGCCGGAAATGACGATGTTCATCCGGGCCTGGACGGCGGCGCGGAGCATGTCCAGCATGGGATTGGTGAGCGCCTTGTTCTGGATGAGCCTCTCGGCGGTGAGCGGCGAGGCGCCGAAGCGGCGGATGGAGAGGATGGGCCCGTCAATCGCCAGCGGGGGAACGATGGCGTTGACGCGGGAGCCGTCTTTGAGGCGCGCGTCGACCATGGGCGTCGATTCGTCGACGCGCCGGCCGACGGCGGAGACGATCTTGTCGATGACCTGCATGAGATGGCGGTTATCCCGGAAAGATACGCTGGTGCGGCTGAGCTGGCCACGGCGTTCCACGTAGACGGAGTTGAAGGTATTCACCAGGATGTCGCTGATGGTTTCGTCCTTGAGCAGCTGCTCGAGGGGACCGAGGCCGAAGACCTCGTCGAGGACTTCCTGGGCAACGCGGTCGCGCTCGGAGGAACTGAGCGGCACTCCCTGTTCGCCGATGATCTGCTGAATCAGGGCGAAGAGCTGCTGCTGGCCGGCGCGGGTTTCCTGAGCCTCGCCGAGTTTTTCCAGGTCGAGGCGGTTGATCAGTTCGGCGTGGACGGCGGACTTGAGTTCCTGCTGCTCCTTTTCGCGGAGGGGGCGGGCGCCCGGGGTGGCCGTTCTCAGGCCGGGGCCATTGGTGCGCAGATTCGCATCAGGACGTGATTGCGTGAGATTGAGCGTAAGGTCGCTCACTATTCAGTCCTTTTCTGGCCGAACAAGGAGAACGATTTTTTGGCCGGCTGGGCTTTCGGGGTTTCGTCCCCGGTGAGGATGGAGGTCCACCGCGAGAACTGGGTGGAGATCTCCGACTTCTTGTCGGGTCCGATGGGCTCTCCGACGTTGATGGCGCGCTGGCACTCGGCGTACGCGTTCCCCAGGCGCACTTCGACCGGCACACGAATGGCTTTCTCGATCTGCTCGACCGCGATCGCCCCGTGCGAGGAGTAGCGGTTGATGATGACGTGCAGTCGGGCCGAGGTCGACTCGTTGCGGCTGAGGCCGTCGATGTAACGGGAAAGATCGCGGATGGCGCCGATGTCCGGAGTGGCAACGATGTAAATCTGATCGGAGCGATCCATGACCGCGAGGGAGGCTTCCTCGAGGCTGGTCTCGCAGTCGAGGATGATGTAGTCGTACTCGCCGCGCAGGAACTCCAGGGTGCGCTCGAGAGCGTCGGGGTCGACGCTGCGCGCCAGGTCGTGGGTTTCCGGAGAAGAGAGCACTTCGAGGCCGCTTCTGTGCCGGGCGATGAAGCCGCGCAACCGCGGGGAGTCGAGGCGGTTGACGTTGCGGATCAGCTCATCGAAGTGGTACCGGGTGCCATCCAGCCCGAGATAGAGGCAGACGTGGCCGAACTCGGGGTGATTGTCGATGAGAAGAACTTTCTTGCTCTTCTGCCGCACCAGGTAATACGCCAGGGTGACGGCGACGGTGGTGGTGCCGACTCCGCCCTTGGCGCCATAGAAAGAAAGAATGTGGCCGGTGGTGCGCGCGCGGCCGGTGTTTTGCGACCACTGGCGTTCCTGGCGGTCGAAGAGATCGCCCAGCTGGCGAGCGTCGATGGGATTCGCGAGCACTTCGTTGCACCCGGCGCGCATCGCAGCGAGCAGGAGATCCGGCTCATGGCGATCCGACAGCGCAGCGGCGAAGAACTTGCCGAAAAACAGCTGCTGCAGGTAGTGAGAGGTTTCCCTAGCTCCCTGAGGATCGCGATCGAAGTCGATGATGGCGATGACCAGATCGGCGCTCTTCGCGTCGGCGGAGATCGCCGGGCGACGAACCGCGGAAACGTACTCGTCGAAGTCGTCATGGCTGACCGACCACTGGTGCTGGGAGGCGGCCTGCAGGATTTTGTCGGTCAGATCGCGTTCAAGACCAACGGTTAGCAGAGCGACCGAAAGCGTCGAATTGGAGGCCGGCTGGCTCATAGGTGAAAGGTCTTTCCTTAGTCGTGAACTGGCACATCCTGCGGCCGCGGGTTCGGCTGCGGCTGCGGCGGCGGGGTTTTGGGAGTCATCTCTTTGTCGAACTTCGGATTGTCGATGAACGGGACGACCATCTTCGGCTGCTTCACTGGCGCGCTCGGATCCTCGGTAAGAGGATCGACCAGTGTCGGGGTCACGATGATCGCCAGTTCGGTCACCGAGTGATTGGTCGTCTTGGACTGGAACAGCTTGCCCAGAATGGGGATATCGCCGATGCCGGGGACCTTTTCCATCTGATCGATGGTCCGGTTATCCAGCAGGCCGGAAATCACGAAGCTCTGTCCGTTGCGCAGGTTGACATGCGTGTCCGCACGACGAGTCGAGATCGCGGGAAGAGTGTAGCCGGCGATGGTGACCGCGTTGGAATAGTCCAGCGCGCTGACTTCCGGAGTCACCTTCATCGAGATTGTCCCATCCGGCTCGACGATGGGCAGAAAGTCGACTTTGACGCCGTAGTCACGGAAGACGACGGTGACCGTGCTCACGCCGCCGATGCCCGGCTCGATCAGGGGATAAGGGAAGCTGCCACCGGCGAGGAAGGATGCCTTCTCCCCGCTCATCGTGGTGATGGTCGGTTCCGCCAGGATCTGCATGATCTGTTTATTGATCAGAGCCTGGACGGCGGCGCCCACGCCGAGTTTCTGGTTGAAATAGAACAAATTCAGCAGGTTGCTGAGCTCGAGCAGGGAGGAGACGGAGGCTCCGGCGGACGTGGTGGAGCTGCCTGATCCGGAACTGGTGGTCGTGCTGTTCGCTGCAGTCACCGATCCAAATTGCGAGGTCGTGGAATTGAAGGTGTGGGCTCCGTTGTTTCCGAAGAAGTTGAAGCCCAGCTGCAGGGCGCGGGAACGGTCGATCTCAACCACCCGGACCTTGAGCTTCACCTGGGGAATACGCGGTGCGGCCACAACCAGAGAATTGGCGACGTCCTTGGAATACAAACCGGCCAGCTTGAAAACAGCATCGCTGTCGGCGGCACTGGGTACGGTGCCGGCCAGCGTGACTTCGTCGCCATGCCCCTCCACCCGGATGCTGTCCCCGGGGAAGGCATCCTTGATGGCGCGGCCCAGCCCGGTCACGTCCAGATCCGAATTGATCAGATAGGAGTGCGATGCCCCCGTTTCGTCCCACAGGACGAGGCTGGCAAGACCCGGCGTCCTCGCCGTGATGACGATCTGGTGAGGGCTGGACGTAAAGGAATCCAGGACCCCCGGATTGCTGACGTAGACGCGGCGGATGCGGTTGTCGGTGTTCACGAACATCGAACGCCCGACGAGCAGGTGCAGAGACTCACCTACGACCTGCGCGCTGCTGCCCATCTCCCCGATGAAAGGGGCGGGTTCGGAGGTGGCGGCCGAGACGGCTTTGCTCTGCGCGCATGCGCTGGACCACGTGGCGGCGAAGACAGCGGCCGCCAGCAGACCGGGGAAGAGGTTTCGAATTGTGCGCTTTCTGCTCATGGACGCCTCAGTAGAAACTTGCGGTGGAGCGCTTATCGCCCATCATGGTTTCGACGACCCAGGGCTTGGGAGCCTCATGGACGGCCCTTGGCCGCGGTGCTTCACTCCCCGGGCGCGGTTCCGCCGAGGGCAGGGAAGCGAGCTGATCGAGACTCACGGGCAGCGCGGCGGTGGTTTTGTGGTCTCCGCCGTTGCGGAGAACGAAGTGGATGGTGCCCTTTTCACTCGCCAGGGTCGCTTTTTCTGCGTCTTGCGGCGACAGCAGCAGCGTCACCACATCGACCGAGATCGGCTTGCCGGAAGGATCAGGCTGCACCTGATGGCCGGCGGCGAGGACTTCAACGTCCTGGAGGACGGTCGCTGTGACCGGCTGCGGGTGCATCTGATCGGTGTAGGTCACGATGACGTCGACATGGGTCCCGGGCATGAGGAAACCGGCGACGCCCACGATCTCATCGGAGCGGAGAGCGATGGCGCGCATGCCGGAGGGGATTTTTCCCGTCAGACCGATGCCGGCGCCCGCCGCGGCGAGCTGGCGATCGAGGATGGGCTGGCCGGATGACAGCGGATAAAGCACAGCGCGGCCCACGACATCGTCCACTTTCATGAAGCTGCCGTCGAGGGGATGGTCATTGGGCCAGTTGATCATGTTGACGTCCTCGCGGCGGATCACTTCGCCGGGATCGAGGGCGCGGGCTGCAGCCACGTACTGGTTAGGCGGCACGACCACGGCGCGGGAGGCATGGGCGACTCTGCGGCTGAGCCAGAATGTGAACAGGCCGGAGATTACAAGGGCAACGACGAGAGCAAGCATCAGGCGGCGGGCCATATCAGATCACCTTTGGAACGCCGTGAGGAACAGCGTCGTCGCAGTGCCCGCGGCAACAGCCAGGGCATAGGGAAGGCGCAGCGTCCTCGCATTCGCGAGATTGAGTTGTGGGTGTGGGGCCAGGCCTTCGAAACGATGGTGCACGGCGAGCGCACCCACGTTCCGGATGGTGTCCCTGAGACGTCCGCGCCACCGGGCAAGACCGAGAGCCATCACACCGCCGGCGAGGGCGGTGAGAATCAGGAGCCAGGGAACCAGCGGCATACCTGCGATGGCGGCGACAGCTGTAATCAGCTTGACGTCGCCGGCGCCCATGCCGCCCGCCAGCCAGAAGACGAGAAAGAGAACACCGCAGATCAACCCCGCCAGAGCAGCCAGACCCAGCTGCTTCCATCCGCCCAGCGCGAAATGAAGGAGCAGGCCGAGCAGAATTCCGGGGAGCGTGATGAAATTCGGAATGCGGCGGCTGCGTACGTCGAAGACGGATCCGGCAATCGCCACAGCCAGCGCAACTCCCGGATACAGCCACTCGGTAACTTGGTTCGACATGCGATGACCCCAATGGCGTACTGTCCGCCTTGACCGCGGCCAGTGCCGGACATAAATCTGCACCACGCTTCCAAAACCCACCAGGGAAATGAGGCGTGCCGAATGCAGATGCTGGAAGGAGCGAGCGAAGTGAAGGGAGACTCCCGGGGGGGCAGTTGCTCCAGGTCGTTTGCCGGCACACCGCGCCGCGGCATCCCGGCCCTGGTCATTCCCCTGCGTGAGCTGCCAGGAAATCCGCGCGATGCTGCGTCGTCCTTCGGTTCGTTTCCAGGCCAGACACACCACGTACGGAAGTGCCGGTGCCGGGAAAAGGTTAAGGAGCAATGGCCACACTGATGATCCACGGCTCGGAGTTTTGCCGCAGAGGTGGGGTGGTCGCGACCGGAGCCAGGGAACTTTGGCCGCGACCGAATCCTGCAGACCGGTTCAGGCACAACCCGTTACGGGTGAGGCCCGAACCGTACCACCAACCAGAGACCGGCAAAAAACAAAACCGTCAGAACATCAGTGGGTTACAGGCTGTTGCCGATGGAGTTGAACTCGTTGGAAATCTTGTTGCTGAGAGAGCCCATCGCGACGATGGCGCCCAGAGCGATGAGGGCGGCGATCAGGGCGTACTCGATCAAATCCTGGCCGGACTCATCATTCATCAGGTTCTTGAAAAGCTGCTTCATTACCGTTCTCCTTGTAGTGTGGCGACGCGGCCATCCTTGTGGACACCCCGGGCCGCGCTGCGTTAGTGGTGATTGTTGTCACATTGCGCCGGAAGGGTACCCTGTCGCAATGCCATTTAAGTGTTACCCTTTGCTACTTTTGTCGAAACTACGGTGCCAAAAATAGGCAAAATCAGGTGATTCAAGTCGTGCAACGGTACGGTACTTTCGACTGCGCAAGGGCCCGTTCCCAGGTGTTTCAGAGGCTGTTGCCGATAGCGTTGAACTCATTCGTGATTTTGTTGGTCAGGCCCCGCATCGCGGCAATTGCGGCAACCGCGATGAGAGCTGCTATCAGGGCGTACTCGATCAGGTCCTGGCCTGATTCGTCATTCAAAAGGCTGCTCAGGAGCCGCAAAGACAATTGCATTTCTCTCCTCCAACAGGGGGTGCAGGTCCTGGCCCAACGCCGATAACGAGCCTGCTGCTTTTGCGATCAGCTGTTGTCATCCTGCAATGGGAGTATCCCTGGGAACAATGCTCAGTAAGTGTTACCAATTGCTACTTTCGTTGTTACAGGCGGTGCCGATACGGCAGAACGCGCAGCCACCTCGTCCGGCCAGAGGAACCTTCCTCAGGCCGGGAGTGCGGAAGCTCGCCAGACCGTGTCATGTGCTCATAATCTTCTTGCCGATCTTCTTGTAATCCCTGGTCAGTGTCTTGCTGAAGCCGTGCATGGCAAACACAGCCGCGAGCGCGAGGAGTGCCGCCAGCAGGACGTACTCGATGACGCCCGATGCGGTTTCGTCGTTCAGGAGCTCTTCAAAGGTGTCGAGGGTAATCGTCATTGTTTTTTCTCTTCCGTGAGAGGGAATGGGTGCTGCTCGGCTGGCTTGGCGGGTCCGGCAGCTTCGGGATGTTCCAAAGTAATGAGTCTGCGTTACGGCAGGCCATCACCCCTCAGCACCAAAGTTGTGGTCCTTTGGTTCGAAGCTGGGCGGCCTTCGTCCCTTCGCTCGGCAGGGATGGGTCGGCGCCAGAGCCCGCACAGCTTTCGCGGGCCGCATGGAGGCCTGCGCCTGTCGGCATGTACCACTTTCGTGGCACTCCCGCACGGTGGTGTTAATGCCGTCAACGGGCTGTGCTATCGACGGCCCGGCCTCCGGCCGAGATCATCAATGGGGGGTTCGCCTCCCGATATCTTCCACGTTCAGGGCCGGATGAGAGTGCGGAGCAGGCGCTCCCGGCACTCGTTCCACGCTGCGTCAGCGGCCGGCACACCCAGCAGAGGAGCATCGCATTGCAGTTGAACAAGCCGGAAGCATCTCGTGTGGATCAGGCCGCCAGGGCAATTCTGATCGGATTGCTGTGTTCCGTCTCGGCTTTTATCTGCATGCGCGGAGCAGCCGGAGCGGTGGCTGATCCCGACGTCGGGTGGCAAATGATGACCGGCGAGTGGATCCTCCAGCACCACGCCCTTCCGCACATCGATCCCTTCTCCCGCATCACCGGGGGAACCCCGTGGCAGGCCTACAGCTGGCTCTTCGACCTGATCCTGCTCAAGGCTTTCCAGTGGATGAACCTCAAGGGCCTGCTGGTCTTTACCGCGGCGATGATGACGCTGATTGCCTCGGCCGTGTATCGCATGATGAGCCGGCTGCAGGCGGACTTTACGCAGCGGGCGGCACTGACCATCGCCGTGATCTTCTGCCTTTCGCGGATGAGCACACCCCGGCCGTGGCTGTTCACGATTCTCTTCTTCGCTGTCGAAATGGACATCCTGATGCACGCGCGCCGCGCGGGCGCCAGCCGGGAGCTGCTCCTGCTGCCGGCACTGTTTGCCCTCTGGGCGAACATCCACATCCAGTTCATCGACGGACTCCTCGTGCTCGGCGTGGCGGCGCTGGAACCGTCGCTCAAGCGCTGGTGGAAATCGGAGATCCAGTGCCCGCCCGCCCGCCGTCTGTGGCTCACGCTGGGAGCATGCGCCGCGGCGGCCTGCCTGAATCCTTACGGACCGGGCATCTACAAAACCGCCTGGCAGCTGGGCTCGCAGTCCGGTGTGCTGGATACAGTCAGCGAGATGATGGCCCTGCCCTTCCGCACGCCGGGCGACTTTGTCCTGTTGTTCCTGGCCCTGGCGGCAGCCGGGGTCCTGTTCCGCTATCGACAGCTGAATGCGTTCGAGACCCTGATGCTCGCCCTGGCGGCGGTCTTGTCCTTCCGCTCGCGGCGCGACCTGTGGGTCATGGCCATCACCGCGGGTGCGATTCTGGCCGCCGGACTGCCGGCACGCGAAGAAAAACAAGATCGCGAAAAGCAACCGGTATGGGCAGCCGCCCTGGCGGTCCTCACAGCCTTCTCCGCGTTCGCTGCCAGCGCGCTCCTCCTGCGCGTGGACAACGCGCATCTGGAGAAACTGCTGGCCGAGAAAATGCCCGTGCAGGCGGTCGAAGTCGTGAAGGATCGCCACTACACCGGCGCGCTGTTCAATACCTACGACTGGGGCGGATTTCTCATCTGGAACCTGCGCGAGCCGGTGAGCATGGATGGACGCGCAGCGCTGTACGGCGACAAGGAGATCGCACGCTCGCGCGAAACGTGGGGCGGAAGCGCGAAGTGGGCGTCGGATCCGGCACTGCGCTCGGCGGGCGTCGTGATTGCGCCGGACGATGCGGCCCTGACGCAGCTTCTGCGCACCGACGCGCGGTTCGAGCTGGCCTACGAGGACAAGGTGGCTGCAGTATTCGTCGCGCGGAAAGAAGGGAAGCGCGAGCCGCCCAATGTAGCGGCCCTCGGCACTGTTCCGATTCAGAACAGATAACTGCGGTAACTTCTTCCTCTCGGCGACAACCTCGCTTGCCGGAGAGTAATCAGGGCCTGGTTGCGAACTCCAGACAAATCAACATAACGATTACTGGCGTGAGTAATTTGAGTGACTTACCGAACGGGAATTCGCTACCACGAAGTAGCCATTGAGTCCTTGTGCGCCTGCACTACTCTTGTTTGTAGAACTTCTTCCTGTCTCAGTTCACACGGTGGGGTGCTGACGCTCGCCATTGTTGTAGTCGTGTCAGGGATGGTCGCTGATGAGTGAGAGGTCCGGAGCGCGGATGATCGCAGGCAAAAACAACGGGTATGCACGAGGCGCAAAACATGCGCATGAGTTGCGCGGTTCGGTTCGGCGCGCGACGATGCGGATTGCCATGCGGGTCCACCACTGCCGCCACCGTGAAGAGGGATCGACGCTGGTCGAAATGGCCCTGGTGATGCCGATCCTGCTGGTGGTCCTTACCGGAGTCTTTTCCTTCGGAGTTGCGCTGAACCAGTATCTGGTCCTGACCAACGCGGTGAATAACGGAGCGCGCGGGTTTGCCATGAGCGCACCCTCGGGTGCGGGCCCCACCCAGATAAACACCAACCATGACCCGTGTCAATATGCGGCGCAGATAGTGCAGGCTTCGGCAGGGAATCTCACCAGTTCCAATATCAGTTACACGATTACTTACACGCTGAATTCCTCGGGTGCGTCCACGACCTACACGGGCACCGGCTCTTCGCTGCCTTCATGTAGCAACCTGACGATGAACCCGATGGACGTTGTTCTGGTGAAGGCAGTTTATCCGGTAACTCCGGTGTTGTATGGATGGGCGAGCCACGCTTTAAGCCTTACGGCTCAGAGCGCGGAGCTCGTGCAGTAACGTAGGGAACGTTTTTGTCATGGGCCCGAACAGTATAAGCGGGCAGGAGAAATACAATGCGCGAACGGAAAGCAAAGTCAGGCCGGTCGGTATCGCCGCGAGCGGTGCGGCGGGCGCGACGGTCGGGAAAGAATCTCTTCATTGCGCGGCTGATGATGGCGGATGAAGGGGGTCAGGTACTGCCTTGGGTCGTGGTGATGATGCTGACGGTTCTCGGGGTAGCAGCGCGGGTCGTAGAT
>VFSW01000509.1_pt1 | contig 57231 bp, 58 predicted proteins | sample 5358111 | NCBI WGS metagenome assembly VFSW01 (sample SAMN11554181, study PRJNA540505) | mine drainage metagenome | isolation source: sediment from site ElyBrook_90M | place: USA: Ely Copper Mine, Vershire, VT | collected 2017
TAATATAAGTATGGCACTTTCAAAAACGGAGACCAAGCAAATGATTAGAAAACTTAATGAAGTAGAGATGGAGATACTCTGGATTAAGGAGAAGCTATTGCCAAAGGTCAAGGCGAACAAGAAAGAGCTAGAAGCAATACGTACTGCAAGGAAGGAGATAGCTCAGGGACACTGGGTAAGCGGAGACGACCTTTCAAAACAGTTAAGCCATTAGAGCTAGGTGCAAAGACAATTGGTGTTATGCCATGTACTTTGTGAAAGTAAACAAGAAGGCTGCTCTAAAACATCGCTCAAGATGCCCGAATTCTATAGAAAGCGTATTGCTGAATTAATAGATACGTTAAAGGTAAATCCAATTCCTGCAGAGTTATATGATATACAGAAGATGGAAGGCGAAGAACATACATATAGGGTAAGGATTGGCGGCATACGAATTATTTATACTATAATCAAGGATTCGGAAGTTATAGAATTAGTCAGGATTGAATGGCGCGGAAGAGCATATAAGTAGCTTGGGTTCATGGTTTATTGAATCTTCAATGTTACTGAAACGGTTAGGTCAGGTAAAACCATAGGTCGGGGCTTTTGCTAAAAAGAATAAGCCAGGAAAGGGAATCGAACCCCTCTTTTCCGCTCTGCAGGCGGACGCATAGCCTATCTGCCATCCTGGCGCATATAAAGAAGGCACTGCTGCAGTTGCCCTTTCTCTGCATACCTGCCCTCATAAGCAGGCTACATATTATAAATGTATAATTCCTTAATAAAGTTGCCCATACTCATCCATCGCGGTGTCAATATGAAGATAGCATTCGAGACCATACCGAAGGAACTTGTTTCAGTATCATCAGTGTTCGATTACAAGACGCCTCTGGTCAAGCTGATAGACCGTATCAACAATTCAGGGGCCGTGATCATCACAAGGAACAACAGGTACTACGGAGTAGTGGACAGGCAGGCCATTGGCAGGAGCAGACGTTTGACGGTATCGGAGAACCTGCCTGTGGGAAAGATTGCCGTGAAGACAGCTGTGGTAAGCCCGGACACCAGCATAAATGGCGTCATAAAGGAATTCAACTCCTCTACTGCAACCGCACTTCCTTACATAGATAAGGGCAGAGTTCAGGGAATACTTAAAAGGAGCAGCATACTGAAGGCGATTCTGTCGCTGCACATACTTGAAGGAAGGAAGGTATTTGATGCAATCAGCGTGCCGATATTCGTGATTGAGCAGAATGAGAGCGTGAGAAGGGCGAAGGATCTTATGGATCAGTACAAGGTTAGGAAGCTTCCTGTAGCGACCGAAAAGGGGGAGATATGCGGGATACTAAGGTATAGCGACATACTCAATTTCGGCATGAAGGGCGAGAGCAGGCCTTCAAAGTCCAACCGCGGCACGGTATCTCTGCAGGACACAAAGGCAGGGTACATAGCCTCGCAGGATTTCCGGACCATAAGCACAGATGCGGACCTTGAAGCCGCGATGCGCGATTTCATAAACAACAGAAAAGGGACGATAATAGCGGTAAAGGGCGGCAAGCCCGTAGGCATACTCACTATAGGCAACATCTTCAACCTCGCGGCAAAGGAGATAAGCGCAAACGACTACAACGTGATGCTTTCAGGCCTTGACGACTATACAAAAGAATACGAAAGCGATCTTCTAAGGGAGATGAACAAGATTGCGGAGAAGATAGACAAGTTCAGCGGCATAAAGGTCAGTTACATACATCTTAACGTTAAGAGAATAAAGTCAAAGGGTTATGAACTGAAGGCGATGGTCGGGCTGACAAGCAAGGGCGTAATCACGATACATGTAGAGGATTACAATCTGGACACTACGCTGCAGAGGCTCGAGAAGCTGATATACAACAGGATAAAAAACCAGAAGGAAATAATAATAACGAACAGGGAGCGGGATTGAGGCTTTTTATGGAGAACAACAAGAGAAGCAAACTTCAGTCAAGTTTTGAGTTGCTGCTAACGCTTTCGTTCGGTCTTGCAATACTCCTTCCTGTTGTTGTCATAGCATTCATACAGATATCAAATGCAAACACCTCATTGTCATCTGCGGAATCGCAGCAGTCCGCTTCCACAATAGCGAGCCTTGCGTCGATAGTCGGGAGCGAAGGCCCGCCTGCGAAGATAGTGACGCAGATAAACATACCTCCTGGGGTGCAGAACATATATGTCGGGAACACGACGAACGGCATAGGCAACCTCATCACCTTTGTCATAGTATCGGCCGCAGGGCCTAGCTACATAACAGAGTATACCCCGGTGTCCGTAAGCGGCTACCTCGGCGAGATTACATCCCCCGGCACATACCTTGTCAACATAAGCGCGGTCGCAATCTGCCCAAGCAACCCGAACAGGAACTGCGTTTACATCACGGCCGTAACATAGCCATTTTTAGCCTTTCCTAAACGAATAATACATCTGTGCAGGGATAGCAAAGCCTGGTCAAATGCGGCAGGTTCAGGGCCTGCTCCCGTAGGGGTTCGAGAGTTCAAATCTCTCTCCCTGCAAATTCAAATTACGGCAGCAATCACGTTATGTACGTGTCATACCACGAAGCTGATGGTATGATGTTGCTTGGGTACCCGTCCTGCAGGTTGCCGCTGTAGTCGTTCGGATTGCCGTTCATCGGCCACCAGCCCGCAAGGTTCTGCAGGTTGCCAGGCGCGCCGCCTATGCCCTGCGAATACATGTAATCGATATAAGAAGGCGCGAGCGATGAGTTGTACAGCTGCACGTTCGCCATGTACCCTGTATAGAGCGCGAGTATGTTTGCGCTTCCGTAGAAGAAGCAATTGCACGTCTGATTGCCTATGTATCCTGAATTTGCTCCGCCAAGCCCGCCGCCAGCTCCTGTGCCGACCAGCACCGTGTCAAGGTATACGTCCATCTTAGAGTCGTTTATTGTAACAACAGCGTTATGCCATTTTCCCGTGGTTATGTTATTCGCGCTGCACGCAAATGCGCCATTGACATCGAACACAGCTGCGCACAGGTGCTGCCCTATTATATTCCTCCCGTTCTTCGAATACCCGCCGACCCAGACTGTTGGGCTGTTGCCGCTCATTGCAAAAATCACCCCGCCGTATCTTATCGAGGCGTTGCTTGGCGGCACCCAGAACCATGAAGACACTGTGATGCTGCCTGGGGTTTTGGAAAGCGTGAAGCTAATCCAGTTTGCAGGGCAGTACGAGGGATTGGGCCATGAGCATGGAAATAAATAGACATAATCCGGTATTTCGCCGTTGCACAGGCCCTGCAGGTTGAGTATCGAAGTAGAATATGGGCCGCCGGGCCTTGCCACGAGGCATGCCCCAGGGCCGACTTTCGGGGTCAGCGTGCCTGCGCTGAACACATTCAGGTAATAGAAGGTGGAAAGGACTATCGATATTATGAGCAGAGCCCATCCATATGTAAGCAGGTATTCCATTGCGGATTGTGCAAGCATAAGAAGAGATGGACGTAGTGGTTATATAAATTTACGCAGAAGTGCATAATATGCCCATGTACGCAGCCATATCAAGAATCTTATTTTACATAGCCTCAAAGTCCACTGCGATAACGACAATAGCGAACACGTCAAACCAGACGGTCAATCGGACGCAGCTGCAGCAGTCGCTGCTTAGCAGCGCAAGCAGCCAGTCCAGCAACGCGCTGCTTGTAATGGGGATTGCAGTTGTCATAATAGCCGCGATAATCGCATACAAGATAATCAGCAAAAGGCGCAGCGCTTCATACGTTTAGATAATTATATAAAGATAAAAGAAGGAAAAGGATTAGGTGCTTTAGTGCTAGTGGGAATCAAGAGGATATATGAGAAGGCGAGCATCACCGACGGCAAAAGGGTCTTCGTCGACAGGTTATGGCCCAGGGGCGTCAAGAAGAGCACCGCGAACATAGACATGTGGCTCAAGGAGATTGCGCCGAGCAATGAATTGAGGCTGTGGTTCAGCCATGATCCGAAGAAATGGCCCGAATTCAGGAAGAGGTACTTCAAGGAACTGGACAGGAACAAGGCAGCTTCAGATTTGGTAAAATTGATCGAGAGCAATGACGTGACCATTCTTTATGCTGCAAAGGACACCGAGCACAACAACGCTGTCGCGCTTGTAGACTTCATAAAGGAGAATGCAAAACCGGAATAGACAGAATCTTAGCTGATGCTGTAAGCTGCACGGAAAAGAATCAGAACTCGAGCTTCCTCACTTCCAGCTTTGAGATGCCTGCGATGTTCTTCACAGCGTTGAGCGCGCCGTTCTGCAGAGAGTCGTCGAGCACGCCCTTTATTATCTCGTCCTTCGATTTTGCCGATACATAGACCATGCAGAACTCCTTCAGCTTCCTCCTTATGTCGCTCTTCTTAGGAGTGGTTATCTTGCCGAAAGGCACGATCACCAGTTTTACGACGACCTGCTTTCCGTCCTTCGCAGCGAACCTGTCCATCGTGTATATTACGCTGGAATGCCTCCTGACAAGGGAGTGCGTATAGCTGAACATCTGCTCCATGTATTCCAATTCCGTATGCGCGGCGTTGTTCTTCGCCTCAGTAATCCTTAAACCAACGGAAAGGAACGAGTGCTCCGGCCTGTGCGTCACCCATGACATATTGACCTGTATTATCCTTCCTATCGCCTTCTCTTCTTCATCTGCAGGTATCTCCCCTATCGACGCTTCGCCGAAGACCTTCGGTGAGTAAACTTCAATCCACTTCTTGAGCTTCCATTTCTCCGCGGTTTTCTGCGCCATAATCAGCTACCCTTGACTATCAATGCCGCCTTTTCAGGATCGTACTTCCAGTCGACAGGAAGAGCGCCAGTCCTTTTGTAGTACTTTGTCATGCGCCATATCTTCGATTCTATGCGGTTTAAACTTGTCCTGTTGTGCTTGTCATTCTTGTTCTTAGCGAGATGCCTGCGCAGCTTCACCGCGCTCTTGAGCAGGTCGAGGAAATCCTGCGGCAGGTCGCCCTGTACGCTGTTCTCTTCAAGGACTTCGTACAGCCTCTTTCCGAAATACTGCTTTACATAGGGTATGTTGTGCTCGTCGCGCAGCTTCTGCCCTATCGCAGCATGGTGCATGCCCTGCTTCGCATATCCGACGATCAGTTTCACCGCCTCTTCCTTTGAAGGCGCATTCTCCTGAATCACAGCATTTTCAATAGCAGGCTTCCTTGACTTCGACTTTCCATGCTTTCCCGTATGCATTCTTGCCATTATACCCTCTTGTAAGCGTTAAAATAATGGAATATTATTAATAAGGAATCTTTATAATAATTCCTTAAAAAAACAAAACGCTGTTTTTATCTCTCAAACAAGGTTTATAATGATTGCGCAGCCCGTTTCTACGCCCTCGGCTCTATCGTTATGCCTGTGCCCTGCACCGGCATGCCCCCGCTGCCTGTCGTCAGCGCCTTTATCTTCATCGCGCCCCTTATGTCGTCTTCGAAGCCTTCTATCCGCTCACTGATTACTAACTCTGAAAGCTCCGCATTGAGCGCCATCTTCATGTCGTGCTTCCACTGCCTTATCGCAGCTATGACTGCGCATGCTTTTTCTCCCTTTTCATAATCCTCTTTAGAGAACATGCTTTCAGAATATGCAGGCCATGCTGAAACGTGCACGGATTTTTCCACCGCGTCCTTTGCAAATAATCCGGAGTAGAGCTCCTCTGTAAGGTAAGGCATGAAAGGCGCAAGCATCTTCACAACGTAAAGGAACGCGGTGTTCAGCGCGTAGTTCTGGCTGCTGTCGTTGCCATAGACACGGTACTTGATGAACTCAAGGTAATTGTCGGAGAAGAACCAGAAGAATTCCTCCACAACCCTTCTCGCATTCGAATAGTCATATGCGTCGAACCTGTCAGTCGCATCTTTCACAGCAAGCATCAGCCTTGAGAGCAGCCACCTGTCGAGCGGCTTCGACGCCGAATAATCAAGGACTTTGCTGCTCTTCCCTACAAACTTTGCGACGTTCCACATCTTGTTCGCAAGCCTGTTTGCAGCCACAAGGTCCTTGTCCTGGAAGCGCGCATCCTCGCCCAACCTTGAAAGGCTCGCCCAGTACCTCAGCGCGTCCGTGCCGTATTTCGGCACTATCTCCTTAGGCTCCACTATGTTGCCGACGCTCTTGTGCATGGGCCTGCCCTTGCTGTCGAGAGCATGGCCTGCAATGAATACGCTCTTCCATGGCAGCATTCCAGTATGCAGATAGCACTTGACTACCGTAGTGAAGAGCCATGTCGAGATTATGTCGTTGCCCTGCGGCCTGAGCGCCATCGGGTATATGCTCTTCAGCTCTTCTGCAGAGCGCCACTTCATGTTTATCAGCGGAGTGACCGAAGAGGTCGCCCATGTGTCCATGACGTCCGTCTCAGCTTCGAATTCCTGCGAGCTGCACTTCAGGCACTTTGCCTTCGGAGCGTCCTTCACCGGATCCACCGGCAGATTCTTTTCATCTGCCATCAGAGCTTCGCCGCACTTTTTGCAGTACCACACTGGGAAAGGAATGCCATAGTACCTCTGCCTTGATATGGACCAGTCCCACTGCAGCCCGTTGACCCAGTTCTTGTACCTTGTGAACATGTATTCAGGATGCCAGTCAAGGCCCTTGCCAAGCTCTATGAGCTTTTCCTTTAGGTCAAGGTATTTTATGAACCACTGCTTCTTGACTATGAACTCTATCTCAGTCTTGCACCTCTCGTGCACATTGACCGTGTGCTCTATATCATTCTCCTTTGTTACGCAGCCCTTTGACTTTAGGTCTGCGGCTATTGCTTCTCGCGCTTCGCCTATCTTCATTCCTTTGTAAGGCCCATCCGACATGATCCCCCTATCATCAATTATTATGCGCAGCGGAAGCGAGTATGCCATGTACCATTCGATGTCCACAAGGTCTCCGAAAGTACAGCACATAACCATGCCCGTGCCCTTTTCCATATCGACTCTCTTGTCTGCAAGCACCTCCACTTCCTGCCCGAAGATCGGCACCCTCACCTTCTTTCCCACCAGCCTGCTGTTTTTCTTGTCATCAGGGTTCACGAATACGGCAACGCATGCGCCGAGCAGCTCCGGCCTCGTAGTGGCTATTGTAACGTCGTCAGAAAACTTGATGTCATAGAACTTCGATTTGAGTACTTTGTCCTCAAGCTCCATCTGTGATATCGAGGTGCGGCACTTGATGCACCATATCGAAGGCGTCTCCTTCCTGTACGCCCTGCCCATTTTGTAAAGCTCTATGAAAGAGAGCTGCGATATCCTGCGCGAGTCCTCCCCTATGGTCGTGTACTGCAATGACCAATCGGCGGATATGCCCATCTGCTTCCATACGTCCGTGTATATTCCTATGTACTTGTCAGATACCTGGTGCACCATCTGTATGAACTTCTCCCTGCCTTCCCTCTCCGCAGTCGTCTTGTTGTCCTTCTCTACCAGTATTTCAGTGGGCAGGCCGTTGTTGTCGAATCCGAAAGGGTAAAAGACATTGAACCCGCGCATGCGCCTGTACCTCGCTATGAAGTCGGCCTGCGAATAGGAAAACACATGCCCGATGTGGATGAACCCTGAAATTGTAGGCGGAGGCGTGTCTATGGGATACACTGGTTTTGAAGAACCTTTATCGAAATGGTATGCCCTTTCCTTGTCCCAGAACGCTCGTATTCGCGGCTCGGCTTCATTGGGATCGAACTTGTCATTCATGATTTCACTATTCTGCGCTTATACTATATAAATAATATGCTGCCTCGTATCACGGCCGTGGGACATGGGCAAAGAAAGTTTTAAATACCAAAAAATCCAAATACAATTGGATAGCATGGGCATAATAGGAAGAAGGCCAACATTTACCTCGTCAGACGACAGCACGGACACCGGCGTAGCAGCCGGCAGGCTGAACAGGGTGATAGCGGACCAGAAGAGCACCATAGCGAAGCTAGAGAAGGAGCTCAAGACAACACAGTTCATGCTCGCGCATGCGAACCGCGACTCGATGACGGATCTGAGTTCAAGGAATGCATTCGTTGACGAATTCCCGAAGATACTAAGCCTTGCGGTAAGGTCGGACTCAGACCTTGCAGTAGTGATGGTCGACCTTGACGATTTGAAGAAGGTCAACGATTCAAAGGGGCACATCGCAGGCGACAGCCTGATAAAGCGCGCAGCCACTGCAATAAAATCTTCAATAAGAAACGGGGATTTCGGCTACAGGTACGGCGGTGACGAATTCGTGATACTGCTGATGTCAAAGTCAAGGCAGGCCTCGCAGCATGCGCTCGCAAGGCTCAGGAAGAACATATCTGCGGCAGGGATAAGCTGCTCCATAGGGCTTGCAATGCTTAAGGAGAATTCGGACATGAAGCCGAAGGAGCCGATAAGCAGAGCGGTTGCGACAAAGATACGAGACGTGCTGGTCAATGAAGCCGACAAAAAGATGTACGAAGAGAAGAATGCGAAGGACGGGCATGTGTTATAATGACGAAATACTACACTGGAACCGGAGACAAAGGGGATACTAGCACACTCTCTGCAAAGGTGCCGAAGTCAAGTTCCATAATAGAGGCTATAGGCGCGGTAGACGAGCTGAACAGTGCAATAGGCGTGGCGTACTGCAAAATAAACGACAGCGGCGTCAAGAAGGAGCTTGAAGCTGTGCAGAACGACCTTTTCATAATCGGCGCAGGCCTTGCGGGCATCGGAAACGAAAATGTGAAGAAGGCGATGATAAACGAGGGCGCAGTCAATCGCCTTGAAGGCAGCATAAGCGAATTATCAAAAGAGCTGCCTGAACTTAAGGCATTCGTCATCCCTGGAGGCAGTGAAGCCGCGGCAAGCCTTCACCTCGCAAGGGCTATAGCGAGAAGGGCGGAGCGCAGCATTGTAAGGGCTGCGGACGAGAACAAAGTGGCAGACGAGGCAAAGGCGTACCTCAACAGGCTGTCATCTTACCTTTTCGTGGCATCTCTTTATGTGAACATGAAGGCAGGGGCAAAGGAGCGCAACCCGACTTACTGACCCTTGGCAGATTCAGGCGTTGAAGTACTCTTTGAACTTCCCAGTGACGATCAGCTTCTTGCTCCTTCCCTGCTTCCTGTATTCAAGGAAGCCCTTTTCGGAAAGCTCCTTCACATGGTCATACGTCCCTGAACCGAAGTATTTCACCACCGAGCTCTGCAGCACCCCGTTGTTCCTGCTTATGTATGCAAGTATGCGCAATGAACCCCTGCTTATGTCAGGAACTGTTGCCATGGAGCTCAGCCTCTTCGCATAAGGCGCCTTCAGGCCGAGCATGTACTTCCCGTCTATCTCGACAAGTTCTATGGAGCTGTCCCTTTTCACATAATCCTCATTAAGTTCCTTCATCAGTCTGCTCACTATCCCAGGCGAAGATATTCCTGTTATCTCGCCCAGCTCCTTTATCCCAAGCGCGTTCGAGGACATGAAAAGTGCCGCCTCAAGAAGCTTCCTGTACTCGTTGTCCTGTTCCATGGCCAAACCCAAATCAGTTCAAGGTTATGAATATCTCGCCGAAGAACCTGTCCTGCCTCAGCCTTATTCGCCCGCCGCTCGCAAGGTACAGCATCGGTATGAAGAGCTCAAGCATTATGCTGTCGAAATCCCCGCCCTTCACCAGGTCGCTGAAGAGCGCGACCTTTTCAGAATCCGAATTTTTCTTTATGAAATCATATATGAAAGTAGCATTCGCCTCTATGTTCGGGCTGATTATCTCGAATGACAAAGGCGGCCTGCGAAAAGCCAATACTGCGGTGCGCTGCTCCTTTATCCTCATCGCCTCATCAAGCGCGCTTATCAATTCATCTAGGGAGACCCTTCTTTTCGGCGGAAGCCTGCTCCTGAAGCTCAGCGGCTCGACGACTATGCTCTCTATTCCTGCATATGCTGGCTCCTCTGGTTCAGGTTCGGGCGCCCCTATGACAAGAAGGCTGCTCTTCAGCCTGAGAAGCACGGAAGCTGCAAGCACCACGTTCGCCGGGACCTTGAGGTCGATGCTTTTTATGTTCCTTATCGCTTCCATGTAGCTGTCCACTATCTCGATTATGTCTATGTTCCATGGGTCGAGCTTGTTCCTGTCGACAAGCTCTATCAGAAGTTCCTTCCACGTCGGTTCCTTTGAGACGAGGCCAACTATGTCAGAGCCGTTCCTTATCTCCTCCTGAAGCATTCCCGATGTCGCCATGAAAAGACATTGCAACGATAAAATAAATATCTTACTGTATGGCATGCGGCTCATCCTTTTATATATTTTTTATGCAAAGCACCTATGGTTCTATGCCTGCTTTCAGAAACGAATCCACCTACAAGAGGTTCTCCGAGGACAAGAAGGAACAGGAATTCGACAAGCTCTTCGACGAGGCAGTGGAGCATGCAAGGAAGAACGACCTGGGCAAGCGGCACTCTCTGTTCATAAACGGCGCAGCGGCATATGCGGCAGAGGAAGTGTCGGAGTACTCGCCCATAGACAGGGAATTCATAGGCAAGTTCCAGAAGGCTTCAAGGGCGGACGCAAAGAACGCCATAAGCGCCGCAGCAGCTGCGTTCAGCGAATGGTCGCAGACTGATTACAGGGAAAGGGCAAGGATATTCAGGAAAGCGGCAGGCATATTCTCGAAGAACAAGTTCAGGATCGGAGCCATACTCAGCATAGAGAACGGCAAGACGAGGTACGAATCAATTGGCGAAGTAGATGAGGCCATAGACTTCCTGAACTATTATGCGAACGACCTCGAGAAGAACAAGGGCTATGTGCGCAGGACGAAGCAGGAATCGAGCAGGGCGCATGTGAAGGCGGCGTTCCAGGGCGCTCCAGGGAGGGCGGAGAAGGTAACCATATCGCTGAAGCCCTACGGGGTATTCGGCGTGATAGCGCCGTTCAATTTCCCCATTTCAATATCCACGGGCATGTCCGCAGGTGCCATGATAACGGGCAACACCATCGTATTCAAGCCGTCTTCGACAGACAACATGACCATGCTCACAGGATTGGAAATCTACAAAGTCTTCGCAGAAGCAGGCCTTCCCCATGGCGTGTTCAACTTCGTGACAGGGCCCGGTTCTGAGATAGGAGATGAGCTTGCGATGAGCCCTGAAGTCAGCGGGATAGCATTCACAGGCTCAAGGAAGACAGGCCTGGGGATGATCGCAAAGACCTTCTCTTCGGGCATGCAGAAGGCATTTGTAGTAGAGATGGGCGGGAAGAACGCGGTCATAGTCTCGAAGAGCGCGGACCTTGATGCCGCAGCGTCAGGGATAGTCAGCGCCGCATACGGCTATTCAGGGCAGAAATGCAGCGCAGCATCAAGAGTCTATGTCCACGAATCCGTGAAGGAAGAGCTGATAGCAAAGCTGCTCGACCACATACGTTCATTGAAGATAGGGAACCCGCTCAACAAAGAGAATTACATAGGGCCATTGATAAGCGGCACCGCGCTAAGGGTCTACAACGAGAGCGTGGAAGAGATAAAAAGGACCGGCAGGCTAATCCACGGGGGCAACGTGGTGAGGACGCAGCTTGACGGCATATATGCAGAACCGGTGCTTGCAGAAGCGGACCATTCGAACAGGCTCTTCCACAAGGAGCTCTTCCTTCCGTTCCTTCTTATCGACACATACAAGAAGCTTGACGAGGCAATCGCAAAGGCGAACGACACGGAATACGGGCTGACATCTGGATTATACACAGGAAAGCGCAGCGACATCAGGGAGTATGCAAAAAGGATACAGGCAGGTGTCTTATATGTGAACAGGGAGACGAGCGCAACCACAGGCGCGATAGTAGGGTTGCACGCCTTCGTAGGCTGGAAAGGCAGCGGGCTCACGGGCAAGGGCTCGGGAAGCAGGTTCTACCTCCAGCAGTTCATGAGGGAGCAGAGCCTCTCCGTAGTTGGTTGACTATGGGCGAAGGGGCACTACTCGGAATCCTAAGGCTCTTCTCGGATAAAAAATACAAAACAATAAATACAAGGATAGGAAAACAAAAGATTACTCTTGAAATTGCAGACGACAGCTACAAAAGGGCAAAGGGACTCATGTACAGGCGGCGGCTTTCCGACAACAAGGGGATGCTGTTCGTGTTCAGCTCCGAGAAGCGGTACTCATTCTGGATGATGAACATGCGCTTCAGCATAGACATATTATGGTTAGATAAGAACAGCCGAATAGTCGATATAACAAAAAGAGCAGAGCCTGCGGAATCTTTTTTCAGCGCAGGCAGCTACAGGCCAAAAAAACCAGTGATGTATGCTATAGAAGTGCGCAGCGGGTTTGCCGATTCGTCCGGCACAATGGCTGGGGATATCATCGGGCTGAAAGGGCTCTGAGCCTGTGTCACAATTATAAACCGATAGGTTGAATATTGGTAATACACAACATAACAGCAAACGACATGACGTTGCACAAAATGTGCCGCAGCCATATTCCGAGCATAAATTTAGATGGTATTAATATGATACATGTCCCACAAAGCGTTTCGAAGGGCGTATCATCAGTGCACGGACTGTTGCTTGCACTCGGCAAGAAAGACTTTGTGAACAAGCACCTGTACGATCCTTCATCGCATCTTCTTGGCAGGAAGGGCAAGTATCTCAGGCCCACGCTCGTCCTTTTGTCTGCATATGCGATGGGCGCAGACCCTGATTATTATGTGGACCTTGCAACAGCCGCAGAGCTGCTGCACACATCATCGCTCATACATGACGACATAATCGACGGCGACAAGATGCGCAGGGGAGTTCCATCGGTGCATGCGAAGTTCGGCACAGAGGCGGCGATACTCAGCGGCGATGCACTGATATCAAAAGCTATACAGTTCTCATCTGCATACGGAAAGCAGGTTATGGATTCGATGGCAAACGCGGCGCTTGAGATGTGCGCAGGGGAGATTCTTGACTATTCATTCCAGAAGAGAGGCAGAACCCCGAACATCATAGACTATCTGGAAATAGCGAGGCTGAAGAGCGCGTCTCTGATAGGTGCATCGTGCGCGTCAGTTGCCATACACAGGAAGTCCAGCAGCGCTTCGCAGTTCTATGATTTTGGGATAAACTTCGGCACAGCATTCCAGATAAAGGACGACATATCGGACTACAAGACAAGCCCTGCAAAGGCGAAAAAGCCGAATGCGGTGATAACAATCGCAGAATCGAAGGGCCTGCCGAAAGCAGAGGCCGCGCGCGAAGCCGAGGAGATGATGCAGATATACATAAAGGAAGGGCTGTCTTCACTCAAGAACAAAAAGGCGTCTCAGATGTTTTCGGAGTACGCGCAGCTCCTGTACAGCTACTGACGTCTGCCTGTTATTATGAAAGCCACTCCTGGAAAAACATTCGCAACCTTTACATCGGCAAAGCCGCTCTTCCTGAGAACTGACGCGGCTTTATGCTTGTCATATCTTGCAACGCTTCCTGTTAGCCATTCGTAAGCTTCAGGGTCTACAAGCCTGCCTATCGCCTGCATAACCTTGAAATAGGCGATGAAGAAATGCCTTGCAGCGCCGCCTGGCAACGCCATGTCCAGCAGCACTATCCTTCCACCAGGGGAAATGATGCGGTGCAGCTCCTTTGCGAACCTGCCGAAATCGTCAAGGTTCCTAAGCACGAAAGCTGAAACGGCAGTGTCAAATTCATTATTGCCGTACTTCAGCCTCAGCACATCGCCTTTTGCAAACCTTATGCTGTTCAGCCCCTTCTCTCCGGCCTTCCTCCTTCCGAGTGTCATCATCCTCTCATTTATGTCGACAGCTTCTATATTCACTTTCCTTTGCATGCGCCTCGCCCTCAGCGCTATGCCTATTGAAAGGTCGCCCGTGCCAGCGCCTATGTCTATTATATTCCTGCATCTGCTGTCGGACAACGCAATCAGCTCTGCGCGCCTGCGCCAGAGCTTGTCCATGTCCATGCTGAAAAGATGGTTCATGAAGTCGTAGCGCATGTATATCCTTGTAAATAGATCGTGTATCCTTTTGGACATAAGTGCACCTAGACATCTGCTATTACCTTTATGCTGTACTCCTCCCCTTTCTTCATCATCTTCATTCCATGAGGTGTCACAGCCTTGACCCTCATCAGGGTGCAGTCCCCATCGAATGCCTTGTAATACAGCCTTGCATACACGTTCAGCTTATCGCCTTTTTCGAAAAACCTCTCCACTCTTAATTCAAATGCATTAAGGTTCTTTTCGTCTATCTCTTCAAGCACGTGTTCCAATGTGAACCAGGTGAGGTATTCAGGACTGCCTGCGCTCTCCCTTATGAGAATGCTTTTCACCACTGCAGTGTTCTTCTTTATCCGTTCCAGGTCGAGCATGTAATTGAGAAGCGCTGCGCACGCATTCTCTATGCAATCCTCTATGCTGTCTCCTTTTGCAACAAAAGCCATGTCTGCGGTATGGCTCACATACTTGAACTTTTTCCCACGCATGCAGAACCACAGAAATTCATTAGAACACTATATAATCCTTGTCTACATTTAAATAATGTCCTATGAAGACAAGAGTAACTGCTGAAATATGATGAAGTCCATATCGGCTGAGGACAAATTATGGTGCAACAATGAAGAGAAGCGGCACTGGATCAACTATTGCGATAGTCGTAGCGCTTCTCATAATAATTGCATCTGCAATGGCATACCTGCCGCAGGGCATAAGCGACACCGATCCTTCAACATACATAATCATACCGCTGCTGATGCTCCCTATATTCTTCATACTCAAGCTTAGGGAGCCCATACTGCCGCAGGTATCTGCAAAAGACATCATCTGCGGGCTGATCGTTTTTGCCGCAGCAACAATATTCACGCTCTACATAAAGGTCGCACTGTCTTTTGAATTCTCCGCGTTTGACGTCGGGCTTCTGATGCTGCCATTCTTCATAGCATCGTTCGTGATAATGGCCTTCGGGATAAAGAGGATAAGCAATTTCAAAGGTATAATAATATACTCAATATTCGCATCGCCGCTGGTGCTGCTTCCATTGCTGGTGCAGAACCAGTTCTTCACAGAGGTAAACAGTATACTCGTATTCGAGATAGAGAAGCTCATAATCCCTGCACTGCAGTTCTCACCGCCGATAACAATAACCCTGAACAACGCGAGCATAGGAATAGGACAATCGTGCGTAGGCCTAGGCGCGGTATTCGGTTTGTTCTTCCTGTTGCTTCCCATAGCGTATTTCTACGACGGCAAAACAAGCAGCAAGGCGACATGGCTCACCTCAGGCGTACTGCTGCTTCTTGTGCTGAACATAATACGCATGTCTGCGATAACAGCAGCATGGTTCACATACGGGCCATCGCAGACTATTCTCTCGATACACGAGTTCGCAGGCGTACTGCTGTTCTATATATCGATAATAGTCATGATTCTTGCAGCGTCCAGATACGGGCTTCGCCTGCCGGGATTCAACCCTGCAAAATCAGAGAGAAGCAGCATATATGCATATGCGCCCGCAGTTCTCATCGCATGCGCGGTCATATACTACCTAATATTCAGCTACGGCAATTCATACATCTCTCCGATGAACCTTTCCCTTAGCCAGAATTTCAACTTCTCTCAAAATTACACCGTGCGCTTCTTCAACAGCGCAATACACATGAAGAACTATACGAGCGAGATAATCATATATGACAACAACACCCTTGCAGGGCTGCTCATCTACAACAAGAGCACCACAAGCATGAACACAATGCTTGTAACGCTTTCAAGGCCGGAAGACAGCGCAATAAGCAGGCTTGTGAAAAAATCGAAGATCGAACAATCATACCTGTTCATGAACGCATCCGGTTCAGTGACATCGTACGCCTTGGCATATTCAAACAACACGTACCTCTCGCTGTTTAAGAGGAGCGCAATCTACCAGGCAGGACAGTACAACTACACAATAGTCGAGGAGTATGCGATAATTCCAGAAGGGCTGTTCTCAGCGATAACGCCTAAGGCGTGTGCAGCAGTGGACTGGCATTCATTAATGCTCAACATAGGCAACGGCGCCACTTACAACTCATCAGAGCTCTCAGAAATAAACAACAAGTACTGCATATTCAACTCACTGGTGTCCAGATGATCCATGAGTATTCTGCAGGTGCATTCATATACAGGAAAACCGGCTCTGGAATGCTCCTTCTTGTCCTTAGAAGGAAAGGCAGCGCATACGACCTGCCGAAAGGCCACATAGAAAAAGGGGAGAGCGCAGAAGAAGCGGCAGTGCGTGAGATAAAGGAAGAGACAGGCATAGACGCGGAATTGATGCCATATTTCTCGGTGACGAACAGCTATTTTTTCACAAGAAAAAAGGAAAGGGTTGCAAAGAAGGTGAAATTCTTCATCTCAAAAACAAGGACTGGCAAAGTCACAATATCAAAGGAGCACAAGGGCTATGTCTGGTGCGACATCAAAAATGCAGGGAAGCTCCTGAAATACAAGGACCTGCTGGAAATACTGCCTGAAGTAACGGATTACATAAACAGAATAGAGGCAATTGCAGAGTTGAATGCAGAGTATGCAAACCTGCCAAGAAAGGAAAGCACATGGCAACTGTCCAGGAACTTCGTGCCAGGCGCGGGTCCGTTAAATGCAAGGCTCATGCTCATAGGGCAGGCCCCTGGCGCCATGGAAGACACTGCACGCAGGCCTTTTGTTGGAAGGAGTGGCATGCTGCTCGACAGATTCCTCAAGGATGCAGGGATGAAAAGGAATTGCATATACATAACAAGCACTGTGCAGTTCTTCCCGTTCAAGAACAGGGAGCCGACAAACCATGAGATAAGCCTGTGCAATACATTCCTCAGGAAGCAGATTTCGATAATAAGGCCGAAGTACATACTCATCCTCGGAAGGATAGCCGCAAAGACCATCCTTGGAATCAGCGGAATAAACAGTGTTCACGGCAGATTCATAGAAAGGAACGGCATAAAATACATGATAACTCTGCATCCGTCTGCCGTGCTGAGGTTCCCTAAGAACTCAGCCGCGTTTGCAAAGGACTTGGCAGCGCTTGCACAGGAATTGAAAAAGGATTAAAAGGAATTGGTATCAACTATTAACGAAGGCGCATGGGCCCGTAGCTTAGCCTGGTTGGAGCGTTCGACTGATAATCGAAAGGCCGAGAGTTCAAATCTCTCCGGGCCCATCCCTGCAGAAATCTAGCTCATGCCTTTCTGCCTTCTCATCATCTCAAAAAGGTTTTTGTGCAGGTAATGTATGTCATTAGGGAATTTCCTTTCAGCTGCCCTAAGCAAAGAAACTGCATCCCTTGAGTTTCCTTCACGCTCAAGGTCCACTGCTTCTAGCACACATTCTTCCCACCTATCAGATCTATCTAGCATCTTAGATATCGTTAAAGCTCTACTTTCTATTGAAAGTTTGTCTTTTTTTGACGTTCTTACTATGCTGACCACACAAACAATTTATATTTTTAAATGTTGATAAACACGTTCTCCATATACAATATCATCCCCTACCTCTCTTAATGAAGTGGTATACGCTTTTACTTTAGGATCAAGAGCTGCCAAAGTACTAGAATCTACTCCGCCAGACAGCATAAGCGCATCAGCAGGATTACACCTTATCGATTCTTTAAGAGCTTCTCTAAGCCTTATAGAATTTGGAGTAGGCATAACAAGTTCTTTATTACTAACCACTTTTCCACCACAGCACGGCAAATGCATTAATCTGGCAGAATTATTATTAAATAATCTGCATAATCTGCTGTACTACTTATTTTTTGCATATTCCACAGTAAAACTACCGTTCCTGCCCAGTTCAGAAGTCTTTACAATATAGCTCTTGTCTTCGTCCACCATGCTGACGCGCAGCGCCTGTATGAACAAAGAACCGCCGTTCAGTTGGTTGTCCGTGCCTGCAACCCCTTTCCCTGTGAGCTCAGGCGTGCATCCTGTGAATTTAACATTTACGAAGTCAGGGAGTGTTACCATCTTTAAATGTTCGTCAAGACCACGTTCAACCACGCACTCAGCAGAGTAAGTGTTGAGCGAATACCTTACCCCTGTGGTATAGGACTGCCTCGTAGTCTCGTCAGAGATCTTTATTTTCCATGCGTCCCCGAAAGTGTTCGATATCTCTATCTTTACAGTGTCCCCAGGGCTAATCACCGGCCCAGGAATTGCAACAGTCCTGGCTGGAAGCTCCTCTGTCCATGACACGACCCTGTCATGGAGAACCATGACGCCTGCCTGTATCAGGCCGTTGTGCACATTTGCGCCTCCGCCTATGCCTGCCCACATGTCTACTCCCCTGCCCTTTTCCTTATCATTTACCCTAGGCACTATGAATGTGCCAGTAACGCCTTTGAATGCGCCTGGCACTGAAACTGCATCGTATCCTGCCCAGTTTACCGAGGTTGCCTGAAGCGCCTTCGCATTTATCGCGCTGAACATCTGCGCCTGCCTCTCATGCATCGCTTCTTTGTACTCATGTGCGCCGAATACGACTGCAGCGCCGATCAAAGTGCCTGCAAGAAGGTTGCCTATGTTCGTCCTCCTTGCAGCCCTCCTGAGCTCATCCTCGCGGTCCTTGTAATCCTGCCTTACCTTTTCGGTATTTTCAATGGACCTTTGCCTGTGCACGGACCTCTCTTTATAGTCGTTTTTTACCAATCAATCACACTGGATATTACTGAATAGATTGATGTTTTCTTCATATTTAAACATAATCCTTGTTTTAGACAGGGCACGAACCCTGTGGATAGAATATCATATCAGCTTTCTGCTGACCATTATGCTCTGCCCCTTCACAAGGGCTATGAAATTGGCTATGTTCAGTATCTTATCGCCTTTCGTATGCACTCCCAGGCTCTCGAGCATCATGGCGTCTGCAGGGCTTATGCCTTTGATCCTGAAGTCGTTCTTTCCCATGTGCCCTGCAGCGTCGAACATCCCTGCGACGTAGTTTTCCGACTTCGTGTCCTTTTTCTTGAATATCTTCGACTCGCTCTTTATGAGCAACTTGAGCTGCTTTGCTATCTGCGAATGGTAAAAGTATACGTGGTTGTGGTTGCCTTCAGGCTCTACAAGGATCTTCCTAGGGTCTATCTTGAAGTCCTTGAGCGCTATCTCCACAAAGCGCTCCTCCACCTCGCGTATGCCTGTCCTTATCCCTATCGCATTGTTCTCTTCATTCGTCTTTGAAAGAAGGCCAGCGACATAATATACTTCAGGGCCGAGTTTGATCTTCATGCAATTATCCTCTGTAGCTATATCCATATATCATTAAATCAATATATGGTTTTACTGGCTGAAAATACCCAGAATGCTGCATGGAAAGACTGCGGCGTACCCCATGCAAAACTTATTATACATTATCGTTCAAAGGATTTGGGGATAAGATGGCAGGAACAACGCTGCGCAGCCTTGTTTGTGCCTCGAGTGCTTCGTATTTTAACAGGGGTTAATATGCAAAACGATGGCAAAATCGCGACCGCACGGGCTCCCGGGGTCGTGAAGCTATTCGGAGAGCATGCAGTGGTGTATGGAAAGACAGCGCTCGCCATGGGCGTGGACAGGTATGCTACCGTCTCTGCAAGCGCATCAAACGGCTCCTCTCTGAAGGCGGAGCTCAGGGACTTCGACAAGAAGTTCGAGTTGAGCGAGAACGAGATATACAGGGCATATGGGAGATACTGCGGTTCGCATTATATCGCAGGCTTCGTCATTGACGCGATGCGCGATTATGAGATAGACAAACTCGCTGTGCCGTTTGCCGTCCTCGCCGGCAGGCTGTGCGAGATGGGAATAAGCATAAACAGGAAGGTATCAGTGGAATCAGGAATACCGCTGCAGAAAGGCTATGCGAGCTCAGCGGCGATATCTACGGCATTCGTGCTATCGATGCTAGGAAAGAATGCTGATTCAATCGAGCCTGCGGACATAATAGACATGGCGAGGGACGGGGACAGGATTCTGCATGAGAATAAGGGCGCAGGTCTCATAGACGTTTCAACATCTTATTATGGTTCATTTGTATCATTCAGCATGGGCACAGGCATAAAGCAGGAAAAGGTTGATTCAATCATAAGCGTCGTTGTCATAGACACAGGGCCAAAACTTCCTACATCTGTGACTGTCGGCGGAGTCTCAAAGAGGTACAAGGAAAACAGGGATGAGACGAGCAGGATACTGGACAAGATAGACGAATGCTCTAAGAATGGCATAGAGGCGCTCAAGGACAAAGACCTGAAGACATTGGGAATGCTGATGTATGAGAACCACAAGCTTCTAAAGCAGCTAGGGGTATCGAGCGAGAAGCTCGATTCAGCTGTGGAGCTTGCTATGAAGAACGGTGCATACGGTGCAAAGCTGAGCGGCGGCGGAGGTGGCGGGATAGCGATAGCTGTCGCAGAGGACCCTGAGGAGCTGAAGGACAAGCTCAGCGACGCGGGACTCAGCGTAGATATAGTGAAGACAGCAGCAAGGTCTGCCGAAGCCTTTTCATAGTTTTCGCGTCTAATCATATTGTGCATTTATGGAGAAGGTCTATACCACAATAGGAACACCGAACATAGCCTTTGTGAAGTACTGGGGCAGGCGAAACGATTCGAAGAACCTGCCTGCTAACTCGAGCATAAGCATGACCCTCGACGAGAAGCTCAATACAAGGACCAGCGTGCTGCTCTCAAAGAAGCTGAATGAGGACAGGTTCTTCCTTAACGGCAAACAGGAGAACCTTGAAGGAAAAAATGCCTCTGAAAAATCGAGACTGATAAAGGCCGCATTGGACAGCATGCGCTCTGCGGCTGATTCAAAGGAGCATGCGCTGATAGTTTCTGAGAACTCCTTCCCCACTTCAGCAGGGCTAGCATCGAGCGCATCAGGCGCAGCTGCCCTGATATACTGCCTCAACTCAGCATTGGACCTGAAGATGGATACAAAGCAGCAGTCGATAATCGCAAGGCAGATAAGCGGCAGTGCTTGCAGGTCAATATTCGGCGGGATAGTCAAATGGCAAAAAGGTTCGAGGAATGACGGCGCCGATTCATATGCGGAGCAGGTTGTAGCCCCAAAACACTGGCCAGAGCTGATAGACATAATAGCAGTAGTGGATTCGAAGAGCAAAAAGGTGAGCTCGAGCGAGGGGCACACTCTGACCCCTAGGACTAGCAGGCTCTACAGGCTGCGTCCGGAGATAGCGGAACTCTCTGTGGACATGGTGGAGAGCGCGGTCAAGAAGAAGGATTTCAAGATACTTGCAGAGGTGATAATACGCGACAGCAACAACATGCACGCAACGATGCTCGACACTTATCCTCCGATAATATACCTCAACGACGTCTCAAGGGATATAATATACAATGTGCACGAGATGAATGTCGCAAATGGCATTGTAGCCGCGTACACCTTCGACGCAGGGCCGAATGCGCACATAATAACGCTGAAGAAGAGCAGCAAGGAGATAATCAAGAGGATGAACGGGATAAAAGGGATAAAGGAATTCATAGTCTCGGGGCAGGGGGACGGCCCGAGGATGCTGCCTGATTCCGGTTCATTGATAGACATGAAGAGGATGGCACCCATGATAAGGGCGCAGAGGCGCTGACAGGAAAAGTATAAAAGCTTTTAAATCATTCTGTCTTAATATAATGCGTTTGCAGTTGGAATACGGCTACTGATCCCTGCATTTTTATATAACTTTAATTGATGCAATCATTCCCATTCATCGACGGTTGTTAGATGGCAAAAGAGACAAAGGAAAAGGCAAAGGAAGAGGCGAAGCCCAAGGTGCAGGGCAACATAGTCAGAATGGCGGGCAGGGACATAAACGGCGACAAGAAGATATCTGAAGCGCTGCGCGAGATAAAGGGCATAGGGCACACCATGGCGCATGCGATATCATTGCACCTTAAGAGCAGCGCGGGCCTGGACTACAACCTGCATATAGGAGAACTCACGGACGAGCAGATAGCTAAGGTCGACAGCGCGGTCAGGGACGCGACTAACTCAAGCATACCCTCATACTTATTCAACAGGCGCATGGAGATGCAGACGGGCAAGGACATGCACCTTGTAGGAACGGATTTGATTGTGAAGGAGAAGCAGGACATAGACAACGACATAAAACTGCAGACATGGCGCGGCATAAGGCACAGGACAGGCCAGAAAGTACGAGGGCAGAGGACTAGATCTACAGGAAGGACGGGCGCAACGATAGGCGTCATGAAGAAGGCTGCGAAGCAGCAGCTCGCAGCAGCGGCGACAGCCACGTCTGCGGCAGAGAAGAAGTGATTCTTAATGGGAGATTCCAAGCGCATACGAAGGAAGTTCGAAAAGCCTAAAACGATGTGGAACAAGGAAAGGATAGAAACGGAGCATGCGCTGAAGGAAAAATATGGTTTGAAGAATCTAAGGGAGCTGTGGAAGGCTACAACAGAGGTTAGCAGGATAAGGAGGAATGTGAGGAAGGTGCTTTCCGGAAACGCAACTGAGGAGCAGGGCCGTGATATAACGGCGAGGCTCGCAAGGTATGGAATAGTGAAGCAGGGTGCGACTCTCGACGACCTGCTGGGCGTCACATCAGAATCGATACTCGAGCGCAGGCTACAGTCCATTGCATGCAAGAAAGGGCTCGGAAGGACGATGAAGCAGTCGAGGCAGCTTATAACTCATGGTTTTATATCGGTGAACGGCAAGCAGGTGAAGTCACCGGGGTACATGGTCACCAATCCGGAGGAGCCGAAGGTCAGCTATTACCGTGCAATCAATCTTGACTTCAACAAGGATCAGCAGCAGATGCCTGCGCAGGCAAGTCCTGCACCAGCAGCCCGTGCGGCCCCCGCAGAGAACGCAGCAGCGCCTGAGAAAGCCGAAGCGAGTGCAAAAGGTTCATGATTATGCCTGGAAAAAAGAAGAAACCGGAACCAAAGGCGCAGAAGCAGCAGCAGGAGCAGCAGAAGAGCAAGAAGGAACTGCCCTCATTTGAAAACGCTGTGATAGAGGCGCAGCAGAAGTTCAAGCCTAAGGCGATAAGATGGGGAGTAGCCCACATATTCTCGTCAAAGAACAATACGATAATAACGCTTACAGACCTTTCAGGATCGGAGACGATGGCGGTAGGAAGCGGGGGAATGGTAGTAGATGCGGACCATGAAGAGGGTTCGCCATACGCTGCAATGCATGCGACTTACAAGGTTGCGGCTATAGCGATAGAAAAAGGAGTCACGCACATAAACATAAAGATAAGGGCGCCCGGTGGCCATAACTCAAAGATACCGGGGCCAGGCGCGCAGGCAGTTGTCAGGGCGCTTGCAAGATCGGGCTTTAAGATAGGAAGCATAGAGGACGTAACTCCTATACCGACAGACACAACAAAAAGGCCAGGCGGAAGAAGGGGAAGAAGGGTCTAGAACAGTGTTTTTTTTGGAATCCGAGGACATATTCCGTGCCAACGACATACGGGGTATATACCCTGACACGCTCAACGAGCGCGTTGCAGAAGATATGGGGCTCGCATTCGGCACCTTTCTCGGGAAGAACAAGGAGATAGCGCTGAGCATGGACATAAGGAAAAGCAGTCCAGTGCTCAAGAGGTACTTCCTGAAGGGCCTTGTGAAGGCAGGGATAAAAGTCAGGTACATAGGCACCGCGCCTACGCCTGTGCTGTATTTTGCTGTAGCGCATTACGGGCTTGACGGAGGCGCAGCTGTAAGCGCAAGCCACAACCCGAAGGAGTGGAACGGACTGAAGCTCTGCGGGCCGAAGGGTAGGACATACGGGATGGGTTTCGGCCTTGAGAAGATAAAGAAAATTTATACTGAAAAGAAATTCTCATACAGGGACGGCGGCAGCATGGCTGACTGGTCCAAGAAGCTCGCAGATGATTACCAGAAATTTGTCATCAAAAAAGCAGGAAAACTGCAAGGCAGGAAGCTGAAAATAGGCATCGACCCGGGAAACGGCATCGATTCTGTGTTTGCAGCAAGATTCCTTGCAAAGGCAGGGTTAAGTACAACTGCGATAAACAATGTTCCTGATGGCAATTTCCCTTCAAGGTCTCCGGAACCGAAACCTGACAACATAACAGAACTGAGAAACCTTGTTAAAAGAAAAAGGCTGGATTTCGGCGTAGCGTTTGACGGAGACGGCGACCGCGCGATGTTCGTTGATGACAAAGGCAACGCATTCTTCGGCGATACAATCCTTGCATTGATGATAAAGAACAACATAAAGAAAGGGGAGAAGGTTGTCTATGAACTGAGCTCGTCGAAGGCTGTAGAGGACATGATAAGGCTGAAAGGCGCGAAGGGCATAAGGGCGAAGACAGGAAGAGCCTTCATAATAGACAAGATGATAAAGAACAACGCAAAGCTCGGCGGAGAGCACTCTACACACTTCTACTTCAATGAGATATACGGCTTTGACGATGCTATCTTTGCAACAATGAAAGTTGCGCAGCTGATTGGAAACCGTGGCAGGCGCATGTCCGAACTCATAAAGGAGCTGCCTGAATACAAAAAGATAGCGAGCGAATTCGACGTGGATGACAGCAGGAAATTCGAGATTGTCGAGAACATGGCAAAGGGCCTTAAAGGCATGAGGAATGCAAGGATAATGACAATGGAAGGGGTCAAGGTCATAACAAACGACGGCTGGTTCATTGCAAGGGCTTCAAACACAACTCCAAAGGTGAAGATAGTCGCAGAAGCGGAGGACGAAAAGAACCTGAAGAAAATATACGCAATGGCGGTCTCAGAATTCAAAAAGGCGAATGCAAGACGGAAATAACAATATTCACTTGCCTGCAGAAATACCCGTAAGTGCAAGCGATGCAAGCATCGCCTCTATCTGTATCCTATCGTTCGCCCCTTCGACTATTCGGAAGTTGTATTCTCCAATCGCGCTTATCAGGCGCAGCTTCTCCTTTTCATCGACCTCAAGGTTCATCGCCTCCCTGTAGCACTGCACAAGCACGTCCTCTCCGCTCATCCCGTATACGAGGAGCAGCTTGTCGAGCTCGTTCCTCGCCCTTATGAAATCGCCTCGGAACGCAAAGCCCAGCATCGAGAGTATCTCCTTGGGCCGCGCCCTTGCCGCGATGTCATAGATTGATTTCTCTGTTACCTTGCTGTTCGATATCGCAGCGCTCTGGAGGACGTTCGTTAGTTTTCTCAAATCGCCCTCGCTCACGTATATCAGCGCCTTCTCCGCGTCTTCAGAGATGTTCACGCCCTCGCTCTTCCTTATGCGCTCTATGTATGCGATCATCTCCTCCTCTTTCAACGGCTTGAACCTCAGAACCACGCACCTGCTCTGAATCGGTTCTATTATCTTGCTAGCATAGTTCGCGCTGAGCACGAACCTTGTCGTTGCAGAGTACTTCTCCATAGTCCTCCTCAGTGCATGCTGCGCCTCTGGAGTCAGCGCATCAGCTTCGTCAAGGAAGATTATCTTCACGAGCCCTGTTGACAAAGGAAGGGTCTTTGCGAATTCCTTGACCCTGCCTCTTATTATCTCTATACCTCTTGTGTCGCTCGCATTCAGTTCTAGGAATGCCTGGTTTATGTTGTCTGCATACAATTCCTTCGCCATCGCTATAGCTGAAGTGGTCTTACCTATGCCTGCGCTTCCTGCGAAGATCATGTTAGGGAAGCTCTTCGCTTTTACAAAGGCCTCAAGCCTGTCCACGATCGCCTTCTGCCCTATCACATCCTTTAGCTTTGAAGGCCTGTATTTCTCCGTCCAAGCATTGTCAAGTATCTCTGCCAATAACATCCCCTAGAACATATAGCATCTGTGAAGCCTGCTGCGCTTCATACATGCCCCGTTTAATATTATAAATGCTTATGAAAAACGCTCTTATCAGCGTAAATCATGTATCATAATCCGAATACTATGTATATGGCCCCGCTTGCCATGGCGATTATCCCAAGCGCACCAGTTACATAGACTATTCTTGACCTTCCTGAGATTTTTATAAGAAAGTCTATCAGGAAGAAGCTGACAATTGCAGAAACGACAATCGCAATCGCTATCCCTGAAAGGCTCACCTGCGCAAGAGCTGCCATCACATTCGCCTTTGACACTATCAAGGTTAAGGCGAAAGCCGCTATCGATGCGAATATTCCTATTAGGAACGACAGCCTGAAGGACACATCGGCCTCAACCTTCATCAAAAGAAGAGCGCTGGTAGTTATCCCTGACCTGCTGACTCCAGGAAGGGCCGCTATCCCTTGCGCTATCCCGACAAGCACATAATCTTTGAAGCTTAGGTCTTTGAATTTCCTCAGGTTCATGCCTTCCCTTTGCTTCCTCCTCGAATGCCTAATGACAAGCGCGTCGCCTATCAGCACAAGGCCTATTATCAGCATGGGTATTCCCACGGAAATGCCTGTTATCGAGTCTGCGGCAAGGTAAAACGGCACGCCTATTATTCCTGTAATCACTGTTGCAATCACTACGTAAACGAGCAGGTTCTTTTCTTCCTTGCTCTTCGCCCTTCCGATGAGCGCATTTATGAGGATCAGCAGCTCTTTTCTGAAGTACACCACAGCCGCTATCGTGGTGCCTATCTCCATGAACAATCCAAAGGTATATGCCTGCGAAAAGTTCAGCCCCAGGAGGTACTGAGAAACTACAAGCACCTGCGTCTTGCTGCTTATCGGAAGCCATTCCGATATTCCCTGCACTATCCCTATTATTATGGAGTATATTACCTGCAATATCGTAAGCATCAGAAATCAACCGAATATTCATATCAATGACAATCTAACCGCATAACGTGCAGCGTGAAGCGCTTTACCCATCAAGCGCATCTCCCTTGAAGCTCCTTGAGGTGTGCATCTCGTAAATGAATAATCCTGCCTTCACGCCCGGGTCGCTGTCCATCAGCTTTTTAGTCTCTTTCTCATTCGTGGTGAATATGCCTATTCCACTGACGCTGCTGTCGTCTCTTATAGGGCAGACTATGCAGAGCTTCCCGTCTCTGCGGAGCTCATGGTTCCTGCGCCCGTGCTCCCAGATTACCTTGTCAGAGCCCGCATCGTTTATCTTCTCTGTCTTGTGAAGGATCACCACAGTATAAGGCTTTGTCTTCTGCAGCATCTCCTTCATGTATTCGTCTGTTATCTCGCTCATATCACACACCATGCAGTTAGCAATGGAAAACTGGCAGGAAAGAAGTTTAAATGTTTCCATGGCGCACCGGCAGCCTCGACTTAACCTTTTTATATCAGTATGGATTAAAGATTATTGTATGGTATTCCTTATGGCGACAAGGAAGAAGCAGCTCCTAGCAGAACCTTCAGCAGAAACGCTCCGCGAAATTACAGACACGACATCGAAAGTAACTGTCGAATACAAGAAGATCTCGGGCATGATGATAAGGTATGCGGAATCGGGAAAGGAGAACAAGGAGCATGTCCTTCTCGTGCATGGCGGAGGCGTGTCCACAGGCCTGACATCATGGGCCGGCATACTCCCCATAATAGGCAATGAATACCATGTTCTTGCTCCTGACCTGCCTGGCTATGGGAAGAGTCCGAAGCCGAAGGAGCACACAACACTGAAATACTATTCCGGATTCATAGAAAAATTCATGCACAGGTTCGGAATCGAGAGGGTGAACGTGATAGCAGAATCATTCGGAGGCGGAATAGCGATTGACTTCACGCTGAACAACAAGGAGATGGTCAAGAGCCTTGCGCTCATAGATGCATATGGTTTCTACAACAAGCAGTTCTCCGCACCCGCATACCTGTTAACGCGGCTGCCTGCGCCCGTGCAGCGCAGCATGATAAACACCATAGTGAAGAGCGACTTCCTTACAAAGAAGGTGCTGAAGTCATTGATAAGGGACAAGCAGGGCGCTGACATAAACGCAAACGAGATAAAGTTCGTGCAGAAATACGTTGCAGAGCACAACGTAACCGAAGCATGCCTTGAATTCGTGCAGAGCGAGATTACAAGAAAAGGGACAAGGTCAGACTTCACAAACAGGATAAGCGAGTTCAATAATAGCGGCATACCGATGATATTCATACACGGGACGAAGGATGCGCTCTTCCCGATAGAGAACCAGAAGAGGATTGCGGAAAAGCTCGTGAATGCGGAGTTCGTGCCGATAGAGACTGCACACCTGCCAGGGGAAACAAACCCTGAAAAGGTCAACAACGCGCTGCTTGCATTCCTTAAAAGGACAAAGTGAACTGTCCCTATCAAGCACTCGGGCTTATAATCTCTATATTTTGTTTGCAAAATCAGAGCTTGGCAATCCAAGGAAAAATCATTATTCAATTATAAAAAAGCTGGAAATACAGACAACAATTATATATCTTTCAATCCCATAAACCACTGGTTCCTATGGACATAAAAAGCTTATCTGGAATTATAGTTTTAGCAGTAATAATAGTGACAGGCGTGCTCGCTTTCAGCAACCATCACGGAACTTCTGGTGCTCTGATAAATAGCTCAGGCAACACTCAGACAAACAGCGCAGCAACAACACCGGCAAATTCTTCAAAAGTCTTATTCGCAAATACGCAATACGCTTCATACTCATATGTGGTCTATCCAGGGCCAATATCACAGCAGGCACAATCAGCACTGGCAGGATTCAACCTAACATCATCGCAGCTACAGAACAGCTCGACTGAAATAAAAATCTCGCTTATCGGAAGCGGCCAATCACAGACGCTGGTTCTAAAGCCAAACTACAAGCTCTACATAATCGAAACCACATTCGGAGACGACGGCTACCACTTTGATTCCTCGCTCGGAGACGACGGCTTTGTAGTAGCCGACCCTAACGGATATGTAGTAGCCTAACGACAAATGAGCCGCTGGTAAAATGAAAATACTAAACCAGCCAGCCAGCAACATGCACATCTGGGCGATAGCCCTGCTCTCAATTCTCACTGCAATATCCAGCTACACTCTCCACACTTTTCCATCGGCACTAACCTTCGCAGTCGCAATGGCAGGGCTTATCGAAATCCTGATAAGGAAATTCTACCTAAAGCACGCATTCAAGATTCCATATTCAGGATTAATCACAGGCCTCATAATAGGCTCGGTGGCTCCGATAAACGCTTCGCTCTTGCTAATCTTAATCGCATCTCTGATCGCAGTGGTCTCCAAATTCTTCATCCAATACAAAAGCTCGAACATATTCAATCCAGCAACTCTCGGATTAATCATAGCACTCCCGATCTTCGGCTTGGGAGACGCGTGGTGGGTTGCAAGCAACTACAACATTTATGGCATAGCCATAACGCTCACGCCAATCCTGATAATACTTGCATACGAGGCCAGAAGGCTGCCGACGGCTCTCGCTTTCGCCGGAGCAAGCTTCATAACTGCTTTGATTATGAGCATAGGAAGCCCGCTTTCGCCGGCAGCCATAGCAGCATTGCTATTCAGCATAAACTACTTCTTCGCTTTCGTCATGCTCATTGAGCCAAAGACATCGCCGCACAACAGCTACGCCCAAGTCGCGTACGGCGCCTCGCTCGCAATTCTATACATGGCGTTCGCGCTTTTCAGGCTGGCATACCCGCTGCTTGCAGTCCTTCTGCTCGGCAACCTCTTCTATCTGATATACAGAAAATACGGCAGGCGATAAAATGAAAACGTTGCTGCTCTCGCTCGCTTCGCTCTTTTCAGGAGTAGCTGAAATAATAAACGCCTACGTTCATGCCCCTATTGCAACATTTCATAATTGTTTATATTCCTGTAAGGAATCTATAATCCTTTAAGCTACGCCAGCACGTTCAGAACTTCGTTCCTCCCCGCAGCTGAGTTTATTCAGAGTATATTTATGCTAACACCACGACCTATCCGGCTGAATCCTTTATCCCGCGTTATCAGAAGCTCATTGTTTGATGAAGCGATGCCTGCTATGAATATGTCATTCTCATTTATCTCGACCCCATCTGTTTTTAGATCATGATATATTCCTGCGGACGCCTCTGCAGCATTGTTGTCAAAATAATATATCTTTAATCCAGATAAAAGTTCCATTGCAATATCTCGTTTAATCTTATCAGTGTGTTTCAGCAACTCATATTCAGTTATCGAAGTAGTAGAGAGCTTTCCTCCCTTGGCATAATCCGCAACCAGATCCACAACGATCTTTTCTCCCCTAAGATAATCTATTAATACGCTTGTATCTAGGCATACCATCTACTCACCAGCTGAATTCCCTGCCATAGTTGACCTCCCTTTCACTTTCTATAATCTTTTTAAGCGCGTTTAGCTTTTTGGAATCTTTCCTCAACACTCCTGCAAATTTTAATATCTTTTTATTATCCTTATTTATCCCTGCCTTTTCACTTATGAACTCAGAAAAACTCTTGTCTCCTTTGAGCCTTGAAAGCTCCTCATACACCTCGTCGGATAATGATACCTGCCTGGCCACAAAATCACATATATACATATGTATGTATAAATATTTAAAGCTTATGATATGCAGGGGAGAGATTTGAACTCTCGAACCCGCTATGGTATCGAGAGGGTTTCCTAGCTGTTTTGTCGTCGTTTAGTCTAGCCGTTTTCCACACCATTTTCAGATATTTTTACCTGACACCATTTGGAACGTTTGGATAGAAGCCGGGACTTCCTACTACCCCATCAGTATCGTAGCTGCATCCAAGTTCAACGATCTTGCAACCTGAAACAACAGTGACAAATGCCGAAGACTGGATTTGGCTGTCCAGATTGTTGGTAACTGCAAGTCTTATCGGACCGGTACCGGTATAGGTCCAGTACTGTTTCGTGGAAGGATCATAATAGCCCTCAGGCACTCCGCCCACCCCCTGTGGCACTAGGACTCCTCCAGGCAGCGATTGAATAGCAGTATAATTTCCCTGTAATCGCTGTGACGTAAATGCCACGACACTCTGCCCTTCGCTGACATATAGGATGTATCCGGAAGGACCTTCGAAAATTGCAGGATCCGAAGCGGTACTAGGAGAGTTTATATTTATGCCTATTCGTACGCCCGGGTCTATAATGAACTTTGTGCCGTTGCTGCCTTTAACTTCTGTTGCGCTCATAATGTCTTTTGTGCAGCTCGACTGGCCGACAGGGCATTGTGCGGGATCCTGCCCCATTATATTCGGGAGGTAAAACAGTATAATGGTGCCATTGCCATTTAGTATCGGGCTCGGGTCAACAAAACTTGTAGGCGATATGGTGCCATTCGGATATTCCAAGATTACAGGGCTCGGCTGGCTTTGGCTGCCAGTGCTTATGTTGTATGTGGTAACAAAGCCTGGATACGCACCTAAGCCTGGATTATATATGTAAAGGTTGCCTCCTCTGCGCACAAGATCTGGAACGCTTCCATAATAAGGCTTGAACCCCTGAACCAACGTCCAATTAGAGCCATCATTAGATTGCGCCAGATATGTCATATGGTTCATTGGGTTATTGCAATTTGACCCAGAGCATGCCAAAAAGACCATGAGATACTTGCCTGTAAGGTTGCTGGACTGTAAGATGGAAGTTGTCGGATTAGCAGAAGTTGTGTTTATTATTGTGGTGGAAGTGGTGGTGCTATTGGATGCCGTGCCACTGGGTGCGCTAGTGGTTGTTACCGGGACTGAAGTTTTTGAGGTTATTGATGTTGTGGCTGAAGTTGTACGTGCACCAACGTTTATTATGCACTGAGACTTTGCACTGTTGAAAGTATAATTGTTTGGACATATATTAGATGGGACTTTAGTTCCAGAACAAGTAAAATATGTAGGAGAATTAGGGTAATTTGGAGGACAAGCCGGAGAGATTGTTTGTGGCTGGCATTGCTTTGATGTTGAATTATGCCAGTAGAAAGCAGGACATGTGCTATTTTCGATTACTGTCTTATGATTCCACAACCCGAAAAGAGCATAAGCACCGAGTACCGAGAAGACCAGTATAACAAGGAAAGCGACGGCCTTTGCTTTAGGCATAATAGATTTTGCCATGATATATTATAGCTAAGGATATTTTTATATATTGGTAATGTTCACAGTTTATCAGCAAATTCCAATTCAATGCCCCTATAAAGCCCAGCTTGGTCTTTTCCAATACATATCCTCTGGTGGAATGATGGAGAGTTGCGCTTTTCCTCTACTTTCTGCAAAAGTAGCAAAAATCATTTTTGGATCCGGACTCTGGATTTGACGTCTTAATTTTGAATTTGCAGGGAGAGAGATTTGAACTCTCGCATCCACAAAGGAAACGGGTCCTAAGCCCGTCGCATTTGGCCAAACTCTGCCACCCCTGCATATAACATAAATAAATATGCGAGTATTATATTAGTGCTTGTTTCAGGTTATTAATCAACCTGAATCATGCAGAAATACGCTATTCAGATGGTAAGCATGCTCACGGGCAAGTACTTAAGGGACAACATAGCCGCGATAAAGGAATCTATGTCCAGGCGGAAGTCGGACTATCCTGTAGACGAGATGCTGGGCCTTCATGAAGATATCAACAAGATAAATGCGGAGGCGCAGCAGCTCAGGGCGCAAAGGAACAAGCTGAGCATGCAGGCCTCTGAGTCAAAGAAGAAGGATGGCGCTGTGGACAAGGCGCTTACGAACGAGGTCTCTGAAATAAAGAAGAAGCTGGAAGGGATGGAAAAAGCGCTTCCTGAAAAGGAGAAGAGGATGGAAGCGCTGCTTATGAACATGCCGAACATACTAGACAAGTCAGTTCCTTATGGAACTGATGATTCGCAGAATGTTGAATTAAGTAAATGGGGCGAGGCAGAGAAAAGGGGTATTCCTGGGCATGAAGAGATACTTGCGAAGTTGAACGCCCTTGACATCGAATCTGCTGCAAAGGTCTCCGGCGCACGTTTCTATTACCTGAAAGGGGACATTGCGCTACTCGAACAGTCGTTGATAAGGTTTGCGATAGACACCATAGCAGCAAAGGGCTATACCCTGATCTCTCCTCCGCTCATGATGAAGAAGGAGTATTACAAAGGGGCTGCGCCGCTAAGCGACTTCGAGGAGCTGTTGTACAAGGTGACGGATCCGAACGAGGCGCAGAAGGAAGACCTTGAAAAGACCGATGATGATTTATTCATGATAGGCACTTCAGAGCATACCCTTGCTGCTATGCATGCAGGTCGTATATTCTCTGCAAAGGAGCTGCCGCTTAAATTAATCGGGGTCAGCCCATGCTTCAGAAGGGAGGCAGGTTCTCACGGCAAGGACACAAAGGGAATATTCCGCGTCCACCAGTTCTATAAAGTGGAACAGTTCGTCTTCTCGGACCAGGAAAGTTCAGACAAGATATTTGATGAGCTGATTGCAAACAGTGAAGACATATTCAAGAAACTGGGAATACCTTACAGAATCGTGAACATATGCACAGGGGACATAGGGACGGTCGCTTCTAAGAAATACGACCTTGAGGCGTTCATGCCGGCGCAGGACAAGTACCGTGAGATGGTCTCATGCTCAAACTGCACCGACTGGCAGTCATTGCGCCTTGACATAAAGTACGACAAATCTGGAGAAAGGAAGCATGTGCACACGCTCAATTCAACAGCAATAGCAGTTGAAAGGGCGATTGTCGCAATAACAGAGAATTATGTGCAGGATGACGGCACGATAAAGGTTCCAGACGCGCTTGTGAAGTATATGGGCAAGGACCGTATAGCAAAGCAATAGCGATAGCTGCGTGTTCCTTATGAAAAACGAGTATAGCATAAACAAAGAGATAAAGAAACTGAAGGGCGTGCGGGGCTACGGCACCGAACTAATAAGCATATACATACCTGCAGATTTCCAGCTTTCAGAAGAGGTTGCAAAGCTTAGAGAGGAATACAGCCAAAGTTCAAATATAAAGTCAAAGTCGGTGCGCACCAACGTGCAGAGCGCTATAGACAAGATAATACAGTACCTAAAACTGTACAGAGAGACGCCGAAGAACGGGCTTGCGATCTTTGCAGGCAACATCTCAGACAACCCCGGGAAGACCAACATAGAACTGTTCTCGATGGAGCCGCCGGTCCCATTGAAGGTTAACATATACAGATGCGATTCCACATTCCTTCTTGATCCTATCGAGGTTATGATGTCAAACAAGGACACATACGTGCTTGTAGTGATGGATGGAAGGGAAGCGACAATAGCGAGCCTGAAAGGCTCGCATATACAGGTGATAAAGAAGCTCAATTCAATGGTCCATGCAAAGGTCAGGAAAGGCGGCCAGTCCGCTCGCAGATACGAACGTGGGATAGAGGAGAGCATAGGCGAGTACTATACGAGGGTCGCAGAGGTGATAAACAGTTACTGCGAGAAGAACTCGTTCAAGCCGAAGGGCCTTATCATCGGCGGCCCAGGTCCGACAAAAGAGGGATTTGCAAAATCCGACAAGCTGAATTACCAGGTGAAGGCGCTTGGGGTTTACGACACAGGGTACACCGACGAGTTCGGCCTTCACGAGCTTGTAGAGAAGGCAACTGACTTATTGAAGGAGCAGGAGGCTTTCCAAGAGAGAAAAATCATAGAGAGATTCATACAGGAAACGGCTGTGAACGGGCTTGCTGTGCACGGCTTTGCAGATACAAAGGCTGCGCTTGAAGCGGACAAGGTCGAGAAGCTGATAATAAGCGACGAACTGGAAATAACAAGTGTGACATATAAGTGCACGAACGACGGCAAGTCGTTCGAGGCCATGGAGATAGGATCCAACAGACAGCAGAAGCATGAATGCGGCGGCAAACTGGAAATTGTCAAGGAAGAGGATGCGATAGAAGAACTGATAGAAATAGCGGACCACACTGGCTCTGACACGGTTTTCGTGTCAAGCGAAAGCTCCTTCGGCAAGCAGTTCTTCATGGGATTCGGCGGAGTCGGAGCCATAATCAGGTACAAGTGAAAGCTACTATGCCACTATTCAGCGCTTATTGTTGGTAATTTAAAGCTTTTCACAAACTATATACTGCTTTTACTTTTGGGTGATGTGATTGGGAAAAGCTGTTAGGAGGAAGTTCAGCCTGTACGATATGGAGCAGTTCATAAGGGAAGCAGGAGCAGAGAAGATATCGGAAGATGCTGTGCTCGACCTTGAGATGGAGCTCGAGAGCTATGCCGACGAGATAGCCTTGGAAGCTATAAAGTATGCGGGGCATGCAGGAAGAAAGGCGCTTATCAAGAGCGAGGACATACTCCTTGCATTCTCAGAGCCGATGGAGCAGAAGGAACTCGCTGCTGCGCGTTGAATCACAGCAGACCGTTCAGCTTCATTACGAAAGCGATTATCACGAATAAGACTTCTAGCGCAGTAAGGTAATATGTGACGTCTGTTTCCTTTGCTTTCTTAATGTTCATCACAAGGTGCGTGAGGCTGTATATATCCTTGCCATAAGGCGCCTTTAAAGTGCCGTCCTTCTGCCTTATCCCTAGGTCTGTTACCTTGAACCTCCTTCTTACATGCAGCAGGAACTCTATTATCCAAGGTATGAATATTATTATGCCAAATGCTTCCGCGTTTCCCATAACCATTATCGCAACCAGCGTCGCACCTACGGCATAGGTGAAGCTGTCTCCAGGCACGACCTTTGCCTTGTACAGGTTGAAAGGCAAGAATGCAAGCAGAGACGCGACGAGAAGCGCGGAGAGCAAAGCGCCTGTGTAGGTGCCGAAGACTATGCTGTATATAAGCAGGCCTATCGCAGCGGCCAGCGCCATCAGCGGCTGCAATCCGTCGAAGCCGCCGAGAAGATTCACAGAATTCGATACAAAGACCACGGCAAGCGGCAGTATTATCAACGGGTATATCACGCCGAGGTTTACAAGCCCTACAAGCGGCAGGGCTATCATGCTTATTCCGACATTTATGGCCATAAGCGGCAGCGCGCCAAGCGCAGTGAGCACGGGTTTCTGCCACTGCTTCAGCCCTTCCCTGATGTCCATCATGCCTGTGCTCATGACCCTTCTTGTCTTGACATTTATGTCATCTATGAAACCCACGGCTGTTATTATCAGTATTGAAAGCGCAACCGCAAGGAGCGACGATATGCTTATCAGAGGCGTGTATATGAATGAGCCTCCGAAGGTGTATGCGAGTATCCCTATTATTATCCCAAATGCGAAGCCCAAGCCGCCGCTGCTTGGCAACTTTATAACCTTTGCCTTGTTCCTGTCCTCCGCAACAACGCCTGCGGAATACAGGTAGTTCATGAGAAAGCGTATTGCTATGTAAGCTGCCACAAATGCGAATATTCCAGGTATTATTATGGTTTGGAACGTATGATACATCGGACCAGCTGGAATAGTATAATAAATTATCTTAATTAAACTATCTCTGATTGAATGGGTTTACTGACAGTCATTCTTTCCATTCTTGCATCCCTTGCGCTGCTGATGCTGTTGGCGATAGATTCTGCAAGGCTGTTACGCAGGAAAGAGCATAATCCCAATGGCAGGTATGCGCCCAAGGCGCTTGTCATAGTTCCGTGCAAAGGCAAGGACATCGGACTTTACGATAATCTGCAATCGCTGAAAAGGCAGAGGTATAAAAATTATGAAGTGGTAGCAGTCGTAGACTCGGAAAGGGACGATGCTATTGAGTCGATAAGGGCCGCAGGAGTGAAGTACATCATAACAGATGTAAAAAGCGCACGGGCTAGCGGAAAGGTAATGGCAATAGCTACTGCGCTGCAAAGGTTCAGGAATTACGACGCATATGTCATAGCAGATTCTGACATAAGGGCCAAGAGCTCATGGCTCCAAGAGCTTGTTTCTCCGTTGCAGGAGAGAAGCATCGGCATATCAACAACATTCCCTTACTTCATGCCAGTGTCAGGGTTCTGGCCAAGAGTCAAGATGGTTTGGGGCTTCGTCGGGCAGAATCTCCTGGAAAACAAAAACACAAGGTTCGCATGGGGCGGTTCCATGGCTTTCAGAAGAGATTTGATCGGCAGGAAAGACCTTGAATTCTTCAAGAATTCAAAGTACTCGGTCTCAGACGACATATGCGTAACTATGATTGCAAGGAGGAAGAAGCTCGGCATAGCGTATTCTGCAGCCGCGCAGCCGCTGGTATTGACCAATGACAACTTCTCGCAGTTCATAGAGTGGTCGAACAGGCAGACCTCGCTCACTCTTCTAGGTTACAGAAGTAATTTCAGAAGGGGCATGTTCTTCTATGGTTCTGAGATATTCGTGTTTCTTTCAGGGATATATCTGTCGCTGGCAGTCTCTCCTCTATTTCTGCTGCTCTTCCTGCACCTGCTGGTAAGCTGGAAGAGAGGCTATTCAAGGGCAAAGCGCCTGGATCCTGCAATAGTCCCGATAGTCGTCATAATACCTTTCATATACTTCTGTAATCTGATTGTGGCAAGGTTTGCAAAGAAGATAACTTGGCGCGGAGCGGAATACAGGCTCTATCCATGAGCCGTTTCATTTCTTACAACGCTGCTTATGAAGTGCTCGCCTGCGCGATATGAACTCCTTACAAAAGGACCAGATGCGACGTACCTGAAACCCAGGCGCATGCCCTCCTTTCTGTAATCTTCAAAGACCTCTGGCCTTATGTACTCGGAAACACTGACATGGTGCCCTGCAGGCTTCAGGTACTGCCCTATCGCAAGAAAATCCACGCCTGCAGCTTTGAGGTCGTTCATGCTCTTCAGCACTTCATCATGGCTCTCACCCATGCCGAGCATGAGCGCAGACTTCGTATAGATGCGTTTGTCCATAGACTTCACATTCCTCAGCAGCGAGAGTGTCTGCCTATAGTCTGCACGCCTGTCCCTTATGGAATCGCTGAGCCGCTCTACAGTCTCTATGTTGTTGCCTATAACATCAGGCCTTGCGTCCACCACGTTCTTCAGCAGTTCCTCCCTTCCCTGAAAGTCGGGGATGAGCACTTCCACTATCGTATCAGGGCATGCGCCCTTTATCGCCCTTATGCATTCCGCGAAATGCAAAGAGCCCTGGTCTGCAAGGTCGTCCCTTGCGACAGAAGTAATGACCACATAGCTCAGCCCCCATTCCTTGATGAGCGCGGCGAGCTTTGCAGGTTCCTGCTTGTCGATTGCGCTGCCCCTTGCGCTTTTGCCGACTGCGCAGAAGGTGCAGCCCCTTGTGCAAAGGTCCCCGAGTATCATGAACGTTGCAGTTCCGCCGCTCCAGCATTCGGTTATGTTCGGGCACTTAGCCTCTACGCACACAGTATGCAGCCCAAGGCCGTTCACTCTTCCTTTTATGTATGCATATTTTTCAGTCGAAGCAGGCCTTATCGAAAGCCATTCCGGAAGCATGTTCTCAGAATAAGTTCACAGCCAAGAATAAAAACATGCTATGTAAATAATCAGCTCCATCCTACAAGCATAGTGCCTATCGCTATAACTACAACACCGGTCCATCTCGCCCAGCCAACAGGTTCTGCCAGCACAAGATATGCAAGGACCTCTGCCACGATGTAGCTCAAGCCCCCGAAACCGTACGCCCAGCTAAGCTGCACCCGTGCAAGCGTGTAGAAGTAGACCGCAGTCGATATTACATAAACGAGTATGCCTATAGCTATCGCAATCGCAGCTATGTATGCAGACTGCTGCAGCAGGCCGGCCTTGAACAGCAGCTGCCCGACTCCGCCGAGGGAAGTGCTGACCACGAGTAAGAGAACATAGAAAAGCTTGCCTTTGTCATTCTTTCTTTTCATCAACACAACTCATCAGGTCAGGGCTATGATTATTATCCCCAGGATTATCAGCGCGAATCCTGCAATCCTCTTGACGCCTACGCGCTCCCTGAATTTAAACAGCGATATCAGTGCGACGAAGATGAAGGTTATGGAGAACACGGGGTACACGAAAGAGAGCTGTCCCGACTTCAGGGCGTAAAGGTAGAAGGCAAGCCCTATGAAATAGGCGATTATGCCGATTATTATACCCCTGTTCCTGAACAGTGAAAGCATGTCCCTGATCCTGAACCTGAACTGGGGCATCGCCTTCTTGAAGAAGTACTGCGCCAGCGCTGCGAAGAACGCGGCAACAAAAGTAATCGCTATCAAAATGGCTGTATCCATGCAAGCACTACAATCCATTAGCTCTACAGGCATAAATTATTTAACCTTTAAGAATAAATCCAAATGGTAATAAATGAAGGCTTACATAGAGGACGAGAGGCTGCTGCTTGCCGTGTCTGTCATAGTAACAGCACTAAGCATAATCGTGATACTTTCATCGCCCTTCGTATACAACCTCCCTACGGTGTTCTACACATGCATCGCGCTTACAATAGTCGCAGGCTTATATCTTTCGAAGGGCATATCACATGCGGAAGAGAAGAAAAAGCCAAAGGCAGGGCGGAGCCGCAGGCAGAGGAAATGATGGCTCTGCAGCAGGAACCTCGGATAAAAAGAAGTGAATGATATAAACCAATTGATAATAGCAGAAAAGCCGAGCGTTGCGCTCCGCATAGCATACTCTTTGTCAGACGACGCAAGGCCGAAGATGTACCTGTCAAACGGGGTGAGGTACTACGAAATAGCAAAGGGCAAGGACACGCTGTTCGTTGTCGCGGCAGCGGGCCATCTCTTCACCATAAGGCAGAAGTCAGATTCGGACATACCTGTTTTCGACGTGGAATGGGTCGAGTCTTACAAGGTGAACAAGGGCGCGTACTTCACCAAGAAGTACATAGACACCATCTATTCGGTCGGGAGGAGGTGCAGCGTATACATAAACGCATGCGACTACGACATAGAGGGCACGGTGATAGGCAGCAACCTGATAAAGTATGTCGCGAATTCAAATGTCAATTCGGAATTGCCGAAGAGCAACGTAAAGCGCATGAAGTTCTCGACAACGACGAAGCCAGACCTGATGAACGCATACGCAGTGCTGTCAGAATTCGACTTTTCAAACTTCTATGCCGGCGAGACTAGGCACAAGCTCGACTGGATGTGGGGCATAAACCTCTCAAGGTCACTGATGCGCGCGATAAGCACTCAAGGGGTCAAGAAGATACTCAGCATAGGCAGGGTGCAGGGTCCTGCCCTCGGCCTGCTCGCGGAACGTGAATTAGAGATAAAGTCATTCTCGCCGAAGGACTACTGGAAGCTTTTCGCATATGCGAAAGACACTGAATTCGAATCTGCAAGAGGCCAGATATTCGACAAGAAAGAAGCGGAATCGGTGATCTCGGCGCAGGGCAAAGAGGCGGTTGTAGAATCAGCGGAGAGGAGCACAAAGGAGAACTGGCCCTTCCCTCCGTTCGACCTTACGTCGCTGCAGCTGGAAGCGAGCCGCGTGTTCAAGATGGACCCGTCGAAGACCCTCGCAGTAGCGCAGAAACTGTATGAAAGGTCTTACATATCATACCCAAGGACGAGCTCGCAGAAGCTCCCGTTCACGCTCAACTTCAAAGCGATACTTAATCTGATGTCTAAGATACCTGCATACAAGAAGGACGCGGATTACCTGATAAAGGCGCAGCGCTTCAGGCCCATCGAGGGCAAGAAGAGCGACGAGGCTCACCCAGCGATATATCCGACTGGAGAGGAGCCGAAGAAGCTCCTTGCTGAGGAGCAGAAAGTATACGACCTGATAGCAAGGCGCTTCCTGTCGTGCTTTGCAGAGACAGCAAGCACGGAGAACGCCAACGTCTCGATATCCATAAACGGCGAGATGTACAGGGCTTCAGGCGCGAGGACCCTGAAGAGGGGCTGGCTTGACGTCTACACGTACTACTCTCCGAAGACAAAGGAGATTCCTGAATTCAGGAAAGGCGAAAAGATAGAGATAGAGAAGCTTGAATCGCGTGCGTTGAAGACCGAGCCGCCAAGGAGGTACAACAAGGCAAGCCTCATATCCACTCTTGAAGACAAGGAGCTGGGCACGAAGGCGACAAGAGCTGAGATAATAGACACGCTGTTCAGAAGGGAGTACATAAGGAACTCGCAGATAGAAGTCACTGGTTTCGGAATGTCGATATACAACGCGCTGCATGCATACTGCCCTGACATACTCGATGAGCAGTTGACAAGGAAGCTTGAGGATGACATGGAAGGGATATCGAAGGGCAAGATAACGAGCGACCATGTGATACGTGAAGTAGAAGAGATAATAACAAGAATAACCTCGATATTCAAGGCAAAACAGACAGAGATAGGGAAGAAGCTCTCGGAAGGGCTCGAGAAGAGCGAGATGGAAGCCAGCATAGGCAAGTGCAAGTGCGGCGGCGATCTGATAGTCAGGAGGTCGATGGCTGGAAAGTCCTATGCGCAGTGCAACGCCTGCCAATTGTCGTACCCGCTGCCGCAGTATTCAAAGGTCGTGCCTATAGGGAAGGTCTGCGAGCTCTGCGGAACCCCGATCGTGAAGGTGTTCAGGAAAGGGAAGCGCGTGTTCCAGATGGACCTCGACCCGAAGTGCGAGTCGAAGAAGGACTGGGGCAAGCCAAAGCCTGCGAAGCCTGCAGCAGCCAAACCGGTGTCTGTGCCGAAGAAAGCCGCAGTAAAGAGGGCCACAAGGGCAAAGGCGAAAGCAAGCATAAAAGCAAACCCAAAGGCAGAGGCCGCTCCAAAAGAGGATGTATAGATGTTCATGTATCCGAGAATGTACAAAAAGCTGAAGCGCGGGCCGCAGGTGATACTGCCTAAGGACATAGGCATGATAATCGCATATTCAGGGATAGGCAAGGAGAGCGTATGCATGGACGCAGGCACGGGCAGCGGATGGCTCGCAGTGTCTCTTGCAAGGATCTGCAAGACCGTCTATTCATACGACATAAGGGAGGAGTTCACAGCCATCGCGGAGAAGAACGCAAGAATCCTCGGATTAGAGAACATACGATTCAGGAACGGAGACGTATGCATCAAGATACAAGAGAGGGGCATCGACCTGGTAGTCCTTGACATGCCATCATCTGAAAAGGCGCTTGCGAATGCAAAGAAGGCGCTTGCAGAAGGAGGCACTGTAGTCGGGTACCTGCCGCACATGGAGCAGGTTCAGCGCTTCGCGGCAAAGCTCGAAAAGCTGAAGTTCAGCGACATAAACACTGTTGAAGTGATAGTAAGGGACATGCTTGTGAGAAAGGAAGGGATGCGCCCTTCGACAAAGGGGATATGGCACACCGCATACCTCGTATTCGCAAACAAGCCTCTTCCTGCCGCTATGCAGAAGAAGCAGGCGCAGGAAACGCAGCATGGAATATGACTGCTATTCATAACATATTTAATAATTGCACAAGATACTACCCTAAGCATATGCAGATAAGTGTGAGCGCTTGCCGATACATGAATCCTTAGAGTCGAGAAGGACACAGCTTCTTATCCTTCTTGCAATCACAGCAGTGATAGTGATACTCACAATCTACTACCGGACGACGATGCTCAGCTACGCCGGTTTCTACGAGCCCGATGGCTTCTATCACTTTTCAGTTATAAGGGCGGCAGTGGGCAACCACTTCATCGTCCCGCACTTCCTTTCAATATCGGGATACCCTGCAAGCACGCCTGTCAGCGAACCGCAAGGCCTGTACTGGGTGACTCTCTTCCCATACCTTTTCTTGCAGCTCTTCGGGGTAAGCTACTACAACATAATGCGCCTCATACCTGTCCTTTTCGGAATATTCGATGTCATAGGCGCATACTTCATCTCAAGGCTGATAAGCAAGGACAAGGTATTCGGAATGCTGTCGATGCTCTTCGTCGCGCTGTCCATGGGCGACGCTGCTAGGACGAGCGCCCTGATATACAGGGGCGACGGCTTCGTCACAATATTCCTCATAATATCGCTGGCTTTCGCAGTGATGATCCTGAAAGCGGATGATTCCGAGAAGAAGGAGAAAAGCCTTTTCGGGATAAGATATGATCCAAAGCTGACGGCGTACGCCGTATTGTCCGCTGTATTCCTCAGCATGTGCAATTACGTGTGGAACGGCGCAGCCTTTGCAACAGCAGTCTACATGTTCATGATACTGATAGTGATTATGCTCTCGTTCATATTCCAGAAAAAAGAGATGCTGGAAAACTCGAAGTATCTCATAGCCTCGCTTATCTTATGGTACATACTGGTGAACATATACATCGCAGCAGGCTTCTTTACCAAGCAGACCTTTACAGGGCTCAATGCAATCTCCCTTCTCTTCCTCGCAGTGATGGGCTGGCTCATAGCAAAGTACCTAGGCGCAAACTCGCATAAATACAAGCAGGCCCTGGGCTCTGCGCCGGCGAGGGCTGTCATCGCCGCGCTGGCGCTCGCGGCCGCAGGCGCAGCGATATACTTCGTGGACAACCCGTTCATATACGAGATATTCGTCGGCAACGGCTTCATAATAACGAGCAACTTCGCAGCCACTATACAGGAGCTGCAGCCGCCTACGCAGGCTTTCCTCTATGCGAGCTTCGGCAACGTCCTCTTCCTGAGCCCGATGTCGATAGTGATGTATCTTTCCACGGCATATGCGTCGATGTCAAAGCTGCTTGTCTGGATCATCATGCTGGTTCTCACAATACCATACCTGTTCATGCAGGTCTTCGACCCTGACGGCTTCCTCTCAGGCAGAGCAAAGGTGCATTTCAACCTGAACCCAGGCATACTGATGCTCATAGCGTATTTCATGGTCACGGCATACCTGCAGATAAACGCGATAAGGTTCAACTCCCTCATCTCAATACCGCTTGCAATCTTCGGCGCATACACGGTGTACTGGCTGGTGTCGTTCACAAAGGCGCACTCGAAAGGAAATGCAAGGCGCATAGCGATTGCAGTTGAGATGCTGCTCATACTGGCATTCATCTACACGCTGCTTACCGCAGACGTCCTGTACTCGAGCAGCCTTTCACAGGCAGACAACATAAACCCGCAGTTCCTGAGCGCAATGTCATGGTTCAAGAACAACTCAGCTGCGAACAGCGTGGCACTCACATTATGGCCTGACGGCTCTGTTGTCGAGGGATGGGCGAACAGGACGAGCGTCACGGACAGTGTAGGCTCGCAGAACGCGAGCAAGGCGAATCCGTTCGCCGCATGGCTCTTCAACGCAAGCCCAGACTCGCAGTTCCTTACCAGCAAGATAAACGGCAAACCCGATTATTTCCTCTCAAGGTACACGTGGCTGCTAGAGACCTCTGGCATATACACGGAATCAAACCTGACGGCAAACTCGTCATTGTACGGATCTGTGCTGCTCAACCAGTTCGGCGAGAACTTCAATTCAACAACTGAATTCTTCAGGTTCTCGAACCCGCAGGGGATAAATGCAGTCGCATACATACCGAAGAACAACTCTGCAACAGCGCTGCGCTCATACATAACATACCAGCAGAACGGCCAGAACGTGATATCGCCGTTCAAGTCCGTTGCATTCTACGACCAGGACAATGCAAACTACAGCATAGTGAACCAGACATATTTCAACGAGACGAACGGCGACATGCTGCTGATAATGTACTCTGCGGTGCCGAGGCAGGGCTTCGCGGTGAACATAACCGGTGCATACATATTCACAGGCCAGCTTGCAGACACAAACATGATAAAGCTGCTCTTCTTCTGCGGCTATAATTCATGTGCATGGGACAACCGCGGCGCGGAGATGCGACTCGTGTACATAAACCAGGATTCGAAGATATACAGAATAGTGTACAACACGACAGGCTGACAATATGCAGGAAATACTCAAAGCAGACATAATTGAAGCGGCAAGGAATCCTGTAGCTGCGCTAAAGTACCTGAAGACAATGCGATGGAGGGCAAAGCTCTACACCCATCTCAAGGAGATATTCATAAACCAGGAATACACGCTGCTTGTGCAGAAGCTGAAACCAGGCACCACTCTTATAGATATAGGCGCATTCGTTGGAGACTCTGCCGTGTACTTTGCAATGCAGCCGGAGGTCGCAAGAGTAATCGCATACGAGCCGATCCCAGGCACATTCAGGGAAGGGAACGTGCTGCTTTCAGGAGCTCCGATCTACATAAGGAAGAAGATTGCATACCTGAACATCGGCATAGGCAGTGAGACAAACTACACTACAGTAAAGGACATGGTCGGCAGCGGAACGACAGCATTGTCAAAAAGCGCAAGCAGGAACGGAAAGAGGATAAAGGTTTTCAGTCTCAAGAAAGCGATTTCTGACGCACGCTCCCAGACTATTGCAATAAAGTGCGACGTAGAAGGCGATGAGTACGGCATATTCGGCAGCGTAAGCAAAAGCAGCATGAAGAATGTATACGCGGTCATAGCAGAAGTGCACGGCCATAAGTCTAAAAGGAACGAATTCGCCTCTGCAATGCGCGGCTTAGGATACAAAATCGAGGAATTAGAATCGTCGGAGAACACCGCACTCTACAGGTTCTTGAAGTAGCATAGAATTGAAACGCGGAAAACGATTTCTGCAGCGACAAGTAACAACAGGAAAAAACAAGGAGAAGAAAAAATAAAAATGGCATTGCACGCTGCAATGCCACTTTCAGAGCCCATCCCTCTATCTCGCGAATATGCTGCCTATTATCGCTATTACAAATCCTACGACGGCAGCCCAGTACAGGTTGCCTCCGCCGTATGTCAATGCTACAAGGCTTATCCCTGCAACTCCTGCGAGTTGCGAAGCCCCGAACTTATAACTGCCTTTCGGGCTCGCAAGGTTCGATATGCTTACAAAGAAGAGCGCTATCGACGCTACCACTGCAACTGAGAAGAACACAGGTAGCCATACGCCGCCTCCAAGCGCGTTCCATCCAGTCGTGTAGTACTGCGTGCTTATTCCCGAAAAGACCAATGCCAGGAAGATCAGGCTGCCTATGAACTGCAGGCCATAAGCTGCCATGTTCCCGGACTTGCTCGATGCATTTTTAGCCATCTTATCAACTATATATAATAAATATAGTAAACGTGTAAGGCTTTTAAATCCGCATTCAAATATTCATATTGCTTTGACAATTGACGAATAATCCCGACCCGGATAAAACGTCAGATAGGCAGCGATGCAGTTTTGCATGCATGTTCTTCTGCAAACGTATGTAGCTATTATAAATTTTGCTCTGCACATAAATTAGAGATTAGATGAGTAAAGGAAGAGTCGTATTCCTTGCACCATTGCTCCTTATGCTAATCGCATGCATCTCATATGCGCAGTCGCAGGGTCCGCAGGTCTCGCAGGTGACTCTCGTGTCAAGCGGAATACAGCCTGATGTATGCATACCTTCACTCTCGATAACTTTCCACGGGGACGGGCTCACGGGAATAAACACATTCACATGCCCCTTTCTCACATATTACTCATTAGACGGCGGATACGGACCAATATCCAGCGCAACACTGCCGCAGCCAGGTCTCGACCAGTACAATTCCCCTGCTGCTGCGATAGCAGCATACAACCAGCAGAACGCCGCATGGATGGCAACATGTCCGCAGACTCCTGTTGTAAGCCCGACAACAAATTCCTATTTCATAAACGGCGCAGAGGCATTCGTAGGAGGGGACGCATGCAGGGCTTCGCCATTGCCGTTGATATCCGAAGCGGTGTACACGAACGAGTACAGCTGGTCGCTGTTCCACGAAGCGGACGGGTCTGGGAACGTGCTTTTCAACAACCTTTACAAGATGGGGCTAAGCGATGTCGCATACTCGCCGCAGCTCGACAGCGGCGGAATATCGACTGCATATGACAGCAACACCAATGTATTCGCTGGCGTGCCTGCAGGGCCGCAGCACGGCTTATGGGAGTGGTTCGTAAAGTTCGCTGACCTCGGCAACGCGCCCCTGAAGACAGAAACCACTACTGCTAGTTTTGGCGGCCTGCCGCTTCCATCCCTATTTGGCATTGGCGGCGGCAGCGACAACGGAGGTTACATACCCTACATAGCATTGGGCATAGGATATACTCCGCCTTATGAGGTGTACCCTATAGCGTGCTTCTACCTCTACGGCTACACGATAAAGACAACGCTGCAGTCCGTATCGAACCCTAACATACCTTACATATACCAGACAGGGGCGAACCAGAATGCGACCTTCAGCACTCCATTCCTGCCATACATACTCTACAACTTCCAGGTGAACAATCCCTCCTTAGGAAATAACCTCTACACCCTTAACCAGCTGTCATACGCTGCATACAGCCCGTTCAACTACAACAACCCGACAACGAGCGAACTGCCTATAAACATAAGCACGCCGCAGCTCTTCATAGCATCATACAACCTCAACGCGAAGCAGCAGACGTGCAATTCCGGAGGCACTGGCATATTCGGCACGATAGGCTGCATATGGTCCGGCCTTACAGGAGGGCTCAACACCAACTCCGTGCTGATACCTTACGCATACAACGCACTTACGTTCAACAGCCAGCAGTCGCAGCCGATAGAGTACCCAGCACTCGGCGAGCCTCAGCTCTACAATTACGGAGCAAGCAACACGCAGCTCTCAACCGCAGGGCAGAATACCACGAATTCACTGATTGCAATACGCGCCCCTCTCTCTATATCAGCTATTCCGAACGACTACATATTCGTCCTGGCAAACACCACGATGCCGGAGCAGCAGCCAGCAGCGCAGACGCTGGCATGCGTCGCAAGCTCCACGGAGTCCAACCTGGACATATTCGTAAAAGCGTCAATCTCTAACCTCGGTGTGCCTGACACGCCGAACAACGAGGCATTCCTTGCGGCCATTGCAAACGCATACAATACGGGCAGCGACTTCCAGTACAACAACCCTCTAGGAGTCACGGCCTACCAGGGCGCAGGGATGGGCATAACGGTTACAAGCAATCTGCCTACGCCTTTATGCACTGCCCCCGACGGCACACCCGCATACGGCACCCCGGGTCCAGGAGAGACGGCGACATCTGACGCCATACAGCAGATGGCGTCCGTCCCTTCAGGCAACTTCGAGGTATACAACGCGCTCGTCTACGGGCTTCAGAACAACGAGCCATTGAGCTATTATACCACAAACACAGAGGCATCATTCCAATTACAAGCGTTCGAAGTGTCGCAGGCACAGCCCGGCGACATATTGGACACAATCACGCTTGCGATATCGGATTACGGCGATTCAGGCGCAACGACATATTTCGTGAACTGGGCTACAGGACTCACATACACGGCTCCTCCGCCGCCCCAGCCAAACCAGCAGTATTCAGGCGCGACAAACAGCATATACGTGATAAGGGCCATTTCCAGCGGCTATTACAACAACTCCGTGCTTCCGCCTTCCGCATTTCCCGCCGTCCAGGACACTGAAAAGACTTCGGACACCAACGTATTCGAGGAGCTGCTAAATCCGCCGGTTTCAGAATCATCAATATGCGCAACAGCGCCAGACTGCCTGGCGGTCTGGAACAGCAACTGGAACAACTACTGGACCAGTTTAATAAAAATACAGAGCGCCAACACCTACATAATAAACCAGATACCGATAAGCTCGTCGCTGATAGCAAAGGCATTCGGAGGCGGTGGCGACTTCTGCAAGAAGCACCCTGACATATGCAATCCTCCGCCGCCATGCGTCAAGTCCTATGCAAACCCTGTATGCATCCAGCCGCAGGTGCCAGTGCAACCGAATGTTGGCTCGGGATCCGGTTCCGGAGGCACAGGATCAAATCCGCCAACTGTTTCATTATCCTTCACCCCGATGAACATCTCTTCTGATGCGGTCGGAGACGTATACATCACAGGGACGATGAACATAGGCGGCACTGTCTCGCCATGGATAGTAAAAATATCTAATACCATCGGCATACCTGCCGTTACAGGAAAGCTGATAACCACTGCAAACAATCAGATTCCGAAGGACAGCAACGGACAGCAGCTTACGCCTACTGAGGTGGCGGCTTCTCCAGACGGCAAGCTCATATTCATCACGAGCCAGCACAGCAGCGACATATTCGTATTGTCAGGCGAGGACCTATCATACCTTGATACGTACAACCTTGTCTACTCCGCAGATGTTGCTCCGCTTGGCATAACGTTCCAGGGATCTTCATACACGCCGCCTAAGGGCGCACCTGTGCCGCCAGCTCCGGAACTCAACATAACGGACTACCTTGCAAGCGGCGGATTGTACGGAGTGAACACTATAAACAACGCCGCGATGCAAGACATAATAAACAAATTCAAAGTCGCGGGGATAACGCAGCTCGACGAGCAGATATACCACCATCCTGTCGCAATGCAGGACGTGAACGGGTATCTCTATGTGCTTGACAACTGGTACGGCGGAATAGGCGCGAAGTGCACGATAGGGATAACCTTCTTCGGCAAGCCCTACTGCTGGGCAAAGACAAATACTGCAAACTTCGACACTCTGGTCCTTAGGGTCATAAACTCAACGGGCCAGGACGTGCCGATAGCCCCGTCAAATTACAACGACGTCTGGTTCCAGACCGGGACGAACCAGTACCAGCGGTACGTCGGCTCGCAGTCCGCAGGCGTATACCCGCCTTTCGGCTGGATAGTATCTGCAAGCCTATCTGATGGCACAGGCAGAAGCAGCGACATAATAAACATATGCGGGCTTGCGACAAGCAATTACCCGTGCCAGACACCTACAGTGAGTTACATACAGGGCAGCAACTACTGGCCTCTCGGCCCGTCGCTGAGCGGCCTTGACTGCAACAGCGCATTTAAGGTCACGATATTAGGAGGCACGTACGGCTGCGCTTTCTTGCCGCTGTCGGGCATGGGCTTCTCCGTAGATTTCAACAACACCGTATCTATGCTCTTCCCTTCGCCTGCGAACCTAAACCATGGCGATACAAGCACGGCAAACCAGTACGGCGAATTGATCTTCACAAGGTTCCCTCTCGAGAACTACACGCAGTTCCTGAGCCCAAAGGGACCTCCCATACTGCAGGAATCCTCATGCTACATGGACGTGAACGGCAGCCATATAATAACGAGCTACGTGAACAACTCGAACCTCTGCGTGCTTGATCCTAATGTAAATTCATTCGTGAGCCCTATACTTTTGTTCTCAAGCCCGTTCAACTACACGGAAAACGTCGGCTCTCTGAAGACGCTGACATACAGCGAATACCTATATTCGACATTCTCGGGCGCAAACTCCATACCTTCCAATTCGCAGGCAAGCACTGCATACAACTCAGCTGAGAATTCCTATCTTTCAAACGTAGGGAATCCGAGCTTCATAAACCAGGGAGAAACGTTCAACGCCATCACGAACACAATACCTCCCGGAGCGCTGGCTGCGCAGGAGCAGACCAAGCTCGCAAGCTACCTCTCAGGGTACGGCATCTCGCCTTACGAAGCGACGTGGAAGACAGAACAGAAGATAAGCCAGCATAAGCTGTACATAATACCTTCAACAGCAGCAGAATACTGGTGCTTCACCAATCCGCTGACGCTGCCGCCGTACAACATAAGCCGCACATGGGACTATGTAACAAATGTAATAACATACGGCTCCACGTCGCTTGTGAAGTCAAACCTTCTCTCAGAACCTGTAGAAGGAGGAAATTCCTATGCTAAGTACTTATACAACAACACCTTCTACCAGCAGGCGCTGAATGCGACGATAATCCCGAAGAACCTGCTGTTCGACCTGCTCACGGACCGCATATTCGGAAGCGTTTATGCGAACTACACGCTGACCGCATTCGGCAACACCCAGGTCATAATAAACGCTACAAGGCTGTTCGACTACTGGATAACCCATTACTGGCAGGGCACAGGCCTGCATCCGTATTATGAAACAATATCGCCCAAGCCAGTGTCGCCGCAGTGCTATGGAACAACATGCATATTCAATCCTTTCGGGCTCTTTTCGACAAAGATACCGAACAACATGATTTATACGGCATCTCCTATATTCACGAACCAGGTTTCGCTCTTCAACTTCTACCAGACGATGCTTTTTGCAAACTATACGTTCTTGAATTTCACAGGAACCGGAAGCTCGATAATAAATGACCCCTACGGCTACCATAGGATAATACTCATATTCAACGACAGGTTCAACAACAACATATACCTGCCGCTCGATGCAGACGTTGCGAACATAACCCAGATAGGGCTTCAGGTGAACCCGTCGGTGAGCGGGAGCAACGCGAACCAGACTGCGCTCACGATAAGCGGCAATCTGAATTACACCCCATTGTTCACGAACCAGCAGATTCCTTTGTCTGGAGGGACAGTTTACCTATACTACGACGCGAACCTCAACTTCAAGGATTACAACCCATTGACCGACACGGTCAACGTGCAGCTCTGCGCATTCGGGATAGGGCCTAAGGTTCCGAAGGACTGCCAGCTCGCAAACCCCAACTGGCTCTATCCGAACCCACCGAACCCGCCCTCGCCGAACCTCAACGCGCTGATACCGACTTACAACCCGTCATACGGTTCTTCAGGTTCTTGCTTAGCTTCTCCAAGCAGCCTGCTGCAGCCCGTGACATACAACTGCAACATATACGGGAACGACGGGAAGAGGAACATACCCAACACATGCCTGCCGAACCAGGATGGAAACCTGCAGTACTGCTCGCCGATATTCGGGAACGGAACAGGGCTATGCACCTCGCAGATGGGCCTGATAGGAACTGCTACAACTGATTCAAACGGCCACTTCACGTACACTACGACAGCATGCGGCTACGGGTATGCAAAGATACTTGCAGCGTTCTACGGAGAACCAACGCCGCAGCCCCTGCAGGCCACGCAGTCGCCTATAGAGTATGCATACAACCCTTCATATTCAGGCACGAACGACCAGTTCAATGCGACAGACTATTCATGGGCTACTGCCGCAACGCAGACGAGCACGCCGATAGGGGCGCTGTTCCTCAATTATGGCAGCATAGGTTACATTTATATAGTATCGGCAATAATCATAGCATCGCTGCTGCTGTCCGCGATGTATGCGAGGAACAGGGCGCCGAGAGTTTCAAATGCCAAAACAAAAGCAAAAGAAAAAAATAGAAAGCACAAGGAGAGAGCTTAATCTAATATCAACAGTAATAATCGCAGCAGCGTGCATACTTGCGATAATATTCCTATATTTCAGCGGCTTCAGCCCGGCGATCAGCTGGCCTGCAGCGATAATAGCGCTTCTCATTGCAGGCACGATAATTGCAAAGGCCAACAATCTGCAGGGATTCTACGGAATGTACATGCTCGGGAGCAAGAGGGGCATATGGATAATAAACTGGCTTGCAGGAAGATGGCCGAAGTTCTGGGTCTTCCTTGCTGATTGGGGGATTGCGACAGGCTTCGGCCTGTTCTCATACTTCATATTCAGGAACAGGAGAGGCGCGAAGATGGCGGTATTCGGGTCGATATCCGTAGTGCTCATAATGACCTTTGCAGTTCCGTTCATGGCAGCATCGTTCAATTTCATAAGCATACCCCAGATAAGCGCACGGATAGCGTCTGCGCAGGCAGCTCCCGCCGCCCCGACGCTGTTCACTTATGTAACATACGCAATAAGTTTCATAGGCGGCTTTGTGCTGTTCATACTCTATTCTATAATATACAACGCAGCGAGCATAATTTACGGGATTGCGACGTATCTTCTCTCGCTTTCAACAGCTGTGCCGAATACAGGGGCGCTCAACAACCAGATACCCGGCGTCGCACCGCTCATCCCTGGCATAACAATACCGATAGCTGCAGGCATACTCTCGCTTGCTGTGATACTCGTTGCGCATGAGTTCTCCCATGGCGTCTTGTCAAAGCTTTTCAAAATAAAGATAAAATCGATAGGGCTTGTCGTCTTTGGGATAATACCTATGGGCGCGTACGTGGAGCCTGACGAGAAGAAGGTGCTGAAGCTGAAGCCTATTGAGCAGAACAGGATATTCTCCGCAGGCATAGCATCGAACATACTCCTTTCACTGATCTTCACAGCGATACTCGTGCTGATGCTGATCTATGTTCTCCCGAATTATGTGCATAGCTTCGTAATAGTTTCTTCAGTGCTCAACAACTCGCCCGCATACAACGTGATAGCGCCTGGCAGCATACTCTATTCATGGAACGGCGCGGCGATAAACAATATCTCATCTTTGGAAAAAGCCGCGTCGCAGGACAAGCCGTTCTCAAACGTAAACATCGTCACGAACAAAGGTTCATATTCATTGATAGCTGCATCGGACGGCAAGGTGGGCGTGGACCTGGCGCAGGAGACTGGGCCGATCCCCGGCAGCGCCGCGTCGCAGGCCGTTTACTTCATATACTCTTTTGTAGCGCTCTCTGCAATACTGAACTTTCTTGTAGGAGTGGTCAATCTGCTCCCCATTCCGGGATTCGATGGCTGGAGGATATTCGGCGCCAGCATAAAAAACAAAAGAATAGTAAACGCAATAGCGATAATCGCCGTGCTTGCGATACTTGTCAACGTGCTCCCATGGATCTGGGAAGCATGATCACCAAGGCACCTTCTTTATCCTCATCAGGTATGCAGCTACATTTGTCGCTTTGTGCAGCAGCCCTGTGAGTATTATCAGGAATATGATTCCGTATGCGCTCGGGAGGTTGCCGAGGGGCAGCGCGAATATGAATGCAAAGAGAAGGAAGAGGTACTGGTCGAAAAAAGGCAGGCTCACGCCTTCCTTGATTCTCATCCTCCGCTTTATGAAGCTGCCCAGAAGGTCGCCGAAATGCGTGCCTATGCTGAGAAGTATTCCCAATGCAAGCATGTAAGGTATGAACAGCGACTCTGCATACGCTATTATGAAACCTGACGCAAGCCCGGCGGCAAGGCCGCGTATCGTCTTATGCTTTCCGAAGATTCTCTTTCCCATGAACTTCCTGTTGAGATCCAACGGCATTCCCCCGCCGAAAATCACAGGCGCGCCGTTTGCAACATATGCAGGGAATATGTATATTATCGGGTATAATATTATGCTATACAAATAGTCCATAACTTCACTGCTCTATCCTTCCTTCTGCGTAGTCCCTTCCGCCTCCGCCCTTGAGTTTTTTGCCGAACCTCTTATTGAGGACGTCTATCGCGCCTGCGCTGGAATTCTTCCCTCTTGAAGCAAGAACCTCTCCGCTTCTGCCGACGGCTATGATTGTCAGCTTGTCGAATCTTGCCGTGAGTATGCCTATCACTTTTCTCATCGTATGCTTCTCGCAGTCGAGTTTCACCTCCGCAGAATCCTTTTTCTCGGAAACCGCTTTATCAAGCGCACCTGCCACGCTTCCCGATTCAGCTATTGCTGCAGCCATATCCTCAAGCATCTTTGCATTTCTCTTTTCAAGGGAGAGCTTGTCTGCAAGCAGCTGCTCCGCCCTCGCCCTAGTGCCATACAGCTCTGAATTCAGCGACTGCGATATCGATTTAAGCTGGCTGAATGACTCCTGGAAATGCTTCAGCGCCGGCTTTCCAGCAACAAAGTCTATCCTGTCGACTCCGTCATGCACCCTTGAAGTGCCCAGGATCTTTACCATGCCTATCGAGTATTCCTTTCCAGAGACGTGCAGCCCTCCGCAGGCTTCAGCGTCTATGAGACTTCCAGCAAGGTCCTCTATCACCACTATGCGCATCCTCTTCGAAGGCACGCCATGCCCCTGATATATTGAAAAGCCGTACTTGCCCTCTGCGTCGCCCCTGTCCATGTCGCTGATCGTCACCTTTATCCCGTTCAGCAGGGAGCCGTTCGCCGAATCCTCTATGCTCTCTATGTCCTTGTCATAAAGCTTGTCGTAATGCGTTATGTCTATATGGGCCTTGTCCTCTTCCTTCCTTGTCCCTTCCTGCCACGCATGCTTCCCTATGACCTTCCTCACAGTCGCATTTATCAGGTGCGTTGCTGTATGGTGCACCATGAGCCTCTGCCTGCGCTCATGGTCGACCACGCATTTCACGCTCTCGCCTTTTTTCGGCTCTTTCCCATCTACAAAATGCACTATGACATCGCCGTACTTCTGCACGTCGACAACTTTTGCCCCGCCGATGGTTCCATGGTCTGCTTCCTGGCCGCCTCCTTCCGGATAGAACGGAGTTTTGTCGAGTACAATGTGGCCTTTGCCTGAATAAAGCACTTTTGAATCTGATTTCTCAGCAAACTTGTAGTAAAGCTGCTCGGTCTTTTTAAAATCTGAAAGATCAAGTTCTATGCCTTTCTTCTCCTTCTCCCTTGTGAAATCCCCTTTTATTATGCCCTCATAAGCGTCCCTCGGCACGTCTATCCTTATCCCTTTCTTCGCAGCTGCCGCAGAGATCATCTCAGGGGCTATCCCATTGCTCTCATAAAGCATGCGCAGCTCCTTCACTCCGACTGTGCCGCCCTTTCCTATTACCCTTTCTATTATCTTTGCGCTGTTCTCCCTTGTGCTAGCATACCTCTTCCTCTCTATCCCGATCACTTTTGAAAAAAGTTCAAGATTATCCTTCAGTTCAGGGTACAGCCCCTTCAACTCCTCGGCATGCATCTCTGCAATCTCACTCATGTCTATCCCAAGCCTGTATTCGTCTATGAAGCTGAGCGCCCTGCGCAGTATGACCCTCAGGTTGTAGCCTCCGCCGATGTTCGAAGGCAGCGCTCCGTCGGAAATCGCAAAAAGCAAGGTCCTCGAATGGTCAAGGACAGCATACAGCGCCTGCATCGGCTTCACCTTTTTATCGTAGTCATCTGAAGATATGCGGAGTTTCTTCAGGAGTTCAGCCTCTACCTTGTCGCTGCCCTTCTCTGTGAAGTCTATCTCGCTTGAATGCTTTGCGAACTTTGCAAACATTCCCTTGTCGAACTCGATGCTGCTCTTCTTCTCTATTTTGTTTATTATATTCTTGAATACCGCTTCATAAGCGGTATCATACCCTGTGTAGAACCAAAGCAGCCTCTCAAACCCCCAGCCCACGTCGACCACCTTGCCCCTGAATTCCTTCACCGAACCGTTGCTGCTCTCGAACTGCGTGAATACGCTGTTCACAAGCTCGAGCCCGTTGGCGAAGCTCTCAAGGCACGGCCCGAACTCGGAGAAGTCGCCCATCGCCCAGACGTCTTCGTTGTATACAAGGTCCTCCTTCTTCACTCCTATGTGCTCTGTAAGGAACTTGTAGTTGAGCTCTATCGTCCTGTCCCGCCAGTACCCTTTCTTCGGCCATTCGAATGCGTGCTGCCCAGCCATCATGAAGCTTGTGAAGTGCCTTCCCGTAACTCCGGTATTCTCGATATCGCCGAACCTCAGGCAGATCTGCGGCACGACGAGCGGATTTGCGCTGTATTCGAAGCCCATAATCCCGTTCTCTATCCTTTGGAAGTCCTGTATGCTCGCAATCGTGAAGAACAGGTCCCTGCGCCACCTGCTGACAACAGGATACCTCCCAATCTCTTCATGCCCGTTCTTTTTGAAGAAATTCGAGAATTTCTTCCACATTTCAGTATAGCTGATGTCCTTTTTCTTTGCCTTGAAGAAAGAGTACTCCGTATGGCTCGCGTCTTCGCATGTGTCCCTTTCATTTATGGACCAGAAATTTCTGCCGCATATCCTGCACGTGTGCCTGTTGAAGCCCATCTCATCGAAGAGCTTGGTGCTGTAGTAATCCTTGTAATTCTTTGAGAATTCCTTCCTTAACGATTCCTTGTCAAGCGCGACCTTCTCGAACATCAGACCAACAATTAGATTACAGGCAGATTGTTTATAAATTAATAGCAGAAAGCTTCTATGTCATATTATTTATATATTGACATCAAATAAAATAATAAAATATCGTTGTTTTAATGATCAAGAAATGGAAGATCCAGAATAGGAAACGCGTATTCCACTCGAAATTCGTAAACGTTTACAAAGACAGGGTGAAGCTTCCAAATGGGAAGATAATACCTGATTTCATGCTCACTGAGAAATCAGACTACGTAATGATAGTTGCCACTGATATAAAGAACCGGCTAATAATACAACGAGAATATAAACACGGCGCAGCAGAGGTGCAATATGCCCTTCCTGCAGGTCTCATAGACAAAGGCGAATCTCCAATAAAAGCAGCAAAGAGGGAGCTTGAAGAAGAAACAGGCTATGCTGGCGGGAGAATCAGATACATTGGCATGTTCACCGAATACGCCACAAAAGACATGCATAAAGCGCATGTTTTCAGAGTGTCGGGCCTTAAAACAAGAGGCAAGCAGAAACTGGAAGACACCGAAGATATAGACATAAGCCTTATCACAATCCCCGCTATAAAGAAACAGATAGTCGATAAAAAATGGAAGAATGGAAGTGCGTTGGCTGCGCTTGCGTTATCCGGTCTCCTGTTTTAGGATCATAGCCTCAGCAGCATAAACTTGCTCTGCAGTGTTTGCATTGAAATATTTCATATTTTTACTGATATAAACTCCAAGCTATTTCAT